>Ga0187893_10000250_pt1 | contig 138040 bp, 104 predicted proteins | sample MA1701074metaG_FD_139574 | JGI IMG/M metagenome (GOLD analysis project Ga0187893, IMG submission 139574) | White microbial mat communities from a basaltic lava cave in the Kipuka Kanohina Cave System on the Island of Hawaii, USA - MA170107-4 metaG ...
CCTTGCCGCGCGCTCCGCGCGGGGGGTTCGGGGGGCGGAGCCCCCCGAAGAGGAAGACGAGCGAAGAGCGTGTGAGTCGAGAGACTCACACGCTCCGAGCGGAGCGCGCGGAAGATCGAGCCCGGTTCCTCGCCGCGCGCCCCGCGCCGGGGGTTCGGGGGGCGGAGCCCGCCGAAGACGAAGGGCGCCCGACCCGTGAGCGCCGCCGCCCCCGGGGGGGCGGGGCCGGCCTCGGCCGTCGCTCGTCCCCGCCGCGACCGGCTCTCGCCGACCCTGCCGCTCGGGATCGTCGTCCTCTTCATCATCCCGCTCATCCTCCTCCCGATCGCGGCCATCTTCTACTTCGCCTTCGTCACCGGACCGGGCGCGTTCATCGAGGCCCTCTCGTCCGAGGCGGCCCTCCACTCGCTCCGCCTCTCGTTCGCCGTCGCCCTCGTCACGGCCGTCATCAACGCCTTCCTCGGGACGCTCACGGCCTACGTCCTCGCCAAGTACCGCTTCCCGGGCAAGGAGGCGCTCAGCATCGTCGTCAACCTCCCCGTCGCCATCCCGACCGTCGTCGTCGGGACATCCCTCCTCCTGCTCTGGGGGCCGATCGGCCTGCTCGGCGACGCCCTCGCGCGCCTCGGCCTGCCGACGCCCATGTTCCACCCGGTCGGCATCGTCCTCGCCCACATCTTCGTCACCTACCCCTACATGCTCGGGTCGGTGAAGCCCGTCCTCGACGAGCTCGAGATCTCGTACGAGGAGGCGGCCTACACCATGGGCGCGAGCCGGCTCCAGACGTTCCGCTACGTCATCTTCCCGGCCCTGCGCGGCGGCCTCTTCGCCGGGACGCTCCTCACGTTCGCCCACTCGCTCGGGGAGTTCGGGGCGACGGTCATGGTCTCGGGCAACCTGCGCCTGAAGACGCAGACGGCCCCGCTCTACATCTTCTCGCGCTTCGAGCAGGGCGACCTCGCCTCGACGAACGCGGTCGCGGCCGTCCTGGCGCTCGCCTCGTTCGCGATCTTCTTCGTCCTCATCCGCGTGACGGGCGCGGGGTCCGGGTCTCGCGGGACGGAGATCCGCTGACGCATGTCGATCGTCCTCGAGCGGATCACGAAGCGGTTCGACGGGCTGCCGGCGGTCGACGACGTGTCGATCGAGATCGCCGACGGCGAGCTGTTCGTCCTCCTCGGGGCGAGCGGCAGCGGCAAGAGCACGATCCTCCGGCTCATAGCCGGGCTCCTGCACCTCGACGGCGGGCGGATCCTCCTCCACGGGCGGCGCGTCGACGACCTCCCCCCGCAGAAGCGCGGGGTCGGCTACGTCTTCCAGAACTACGCCCTCTTCCGCCATATGACGGTGGCCGAGAACATCGAGTTCGGCTTGAAGATCCGGGGCGCGGCGGCCCGGGAGCGGGCGCGGCGGCGCGACGAGCTGCTCGAGCTCGTCGGCCTCACCGGCTTCGGGCACCGCTCGACGCTCCAGCTCTCGGGCGGACAGATGCAGCGGGTCGCGGTCGCGCGCGCGCTCGCCTACGGCCCCGAGGTCCTGCTCCTCGACGAGCCGTTCGGCGCCCTCGACGTCAAGATCCGCGCCCAGCTCCGCGGCAGCCTGAAGACGATCCAGCGCGAGCTCGGGGTGACGACGATCCTCGTCACCCACGACCAGGAGGAGGCGTTCGAGCTCGGCGACCGGATCGGCGTCATGGAGCGCGGGCGGCTGCTCGAGGTCGGACGGCCCGTGGACCTCTACCGGCAGCCGGCGGGCGAGTTCGTGGCCACGTTCCTCGGGACGGCGAACATCGTCGCCGGCCGCATGGAGGGCGGGAAGGTGCGGCTCGGGGCGATCCTCCTCGACCCGCCGCCCGGGACGGCGCGCTTCCCGGAGCGGGCGACGGTGAGCGTCCTCTTCCGCCCCGAGGAGCTCGACGTGGCGCGCCAGCCCGAACGGCTCGAGGGCGCGCCGATCGGCGTCGCGACCGTGATCGACCGGACCTTCGCCGGGTCGCTCGAGCGCCTCTTCCTCTGGGTGCCGGGGCTGCGCGGGGCGCACGCGATCTCCCCCAAGCCCGCCTACGGCGAGTCGGAGACGGTCGTTCAGAGCGTCGTCCGCTTCGCCGGCGTCGAGGACGGGTCGTTCAAGGTCGGCGAGGAGGTCCACGTCGCGCTCCGCTCCTTCCACGTCCTGCCGCACGCCGGGCTGCGCGTGCTCGTGTGCTCGGACGGCTCGGAGAAGAGCGCCGACGCGGTCCGCTTCGGGCTCCTGCTCGCGAAGGCGATGGAGGGGCCGCTCACGCTCCTCGGGGTCGCGCCCGACGACGAGCTCGAGCGGGGGCTGAGCGCCCGCCTGGCCGCGCTCGTGCCCCAGGGCGAGCGCGGGACGGCGATGGCGGGGGGGGCGTTCTCCGTCCGCACGCGCCGCGGCGACGCGGCCCGCGAGATCATCCACGAGCTCGAGGAGCGGCCGTACGACCTGGCCGTCCTCGGCAGCGTCGGCGAGGGCGGCGCCCAGGAGGTCGGCTCGACGGCGGCGGCGGTCGCCCAGCGGCTGAACGTCCCGGTGCTCATCGTCCCGGCCGGCGCCCCCAAGCGGACGGCGATCGCGCGCATCCTCATCTGCACGGCCGCCGGCGAGCCCGGGAAGGCCGACATCGAGTTCGGCGGCCGCATCGCGAGGCGCGCCGGGGCCGAGGTGACGATCCTCCACGTCCGGACGGACGGGCTCGCCCCGCCGCCGCCGGTGGGGGCGCCGGCGCCGGCGCCCGCCCCGGAGCTCGCCGGCCAGGACCTCGAGCCGGCGACGGTCACCCACCTCGAGAAGGGCCTCCGCACGCTCGGCCGCTTCGCCGTCGCCGGGCAGGTGAAGATCCGCCACGGCCCGGTCGTCCAGGAGATCTTCGACGAGGCCGACTCGGGCGACTACGATCTGCTGGTGATCGGCGCCCACGTCGCCGAGGCGCGCGGGCGGGGGGTCCTGCCGAACGACGTCGCCCATGCCGTCGTCACCGAGGCGCGGCGGCCGGTCGTCATGGTCCCTCTGCGCACGGACTGAGAGGCCCTCCCTTGAAGGATCTCTGGCGGCGCGAGGTCGAGCGGATCGGGGCGCGCGTCGACGGCCCGGACGGGCTCAGGCGGCTCCTCCAGCGCCACGTGCCCGCACCGTACCGGGTCGCGGGCGGGACGATCGTCGACCGGCGCGGCTGGCGCTCGGCGCCGGTCGCGGCCGCCGTCCTCTCGCCCTCCCACCCGTTCACGGTCGAGGGCGGCGCGGCCGACGCGCTGCTCTTCGCCGACGGCGTGGTCGCGGCCGTCCTCCACGAGCCGACGGCCGGCACCGTCGCCTCGGTGAAGGCGCTCGAGCGCGCCCCGGCGGAGTCGCCGGGCGGCGTGATCATAGGCGGCGGGGAGGCGCCGTCGTCGATCCCCTGCATCGCGGTCGTCTCGTCCGGGCCCGCCGAGCCCGCGCCCGATGCCTCCCCCGGGGCGCCGGACGTCGTCGCCGTCCTCGGCCGCGGGCTCCGGGGCCAGGTGACGGTCGACGCCGGCGAGGCGACCCTGGCCATCCTCCTCGCCCTCCTTCCCGGCCTGCTCGGGGCGCACCCCGCCTCGTTCGCGGACTATGGACGGCTGCTCGACCTCGAGGTCGACGTCGCCGCGTCCGCGTCCGCGTCCGCGTCCGCGCCGGCCTTTCCGGCGCCGCCCGGCCTCCCGGGCCTCCCGGGCTTCCTCGCCGCCGAGGCCGAGGCGGCGGAGCGCGAGGTCGCCGCGGCCCGCGCCGAGGCCGAGCGCATCATCGCCGCCGCCCGCATCGAGGCCGAGCGGAGCGAGGCGGCCGGGCGCGCGGGCGCGAGCCGCGCGCGGCCCGGCGCCTCGCCGGACGACGAGGCCGAGGCGGAGCCGCCGCCCTTCGTGTGATCAGAACGGCGAGAGCTTCGACCCGATGGGCGTGGTGCCGGTGCGGGCCTTGTACTCCCGGTCGAGGAGGTCCGCGTCCTCGGCGGTGATCTTCGGCTTTCCCACGTTGAAGACGTTGTAGTCGTGGGCGGTCCGCTTCGTCCGCGCCTGCCATTCGCGCACCTGGGTCAGGAGCTTGTCGCGCGCCTCGAACTTCTCCCGGAGCTTCTTCTGCTCCTCGAGCTGCTCCGGCGTCGGCGGCGGAGGCGGCGGCTTCGCCGGCTCGTCCGGCAGGATGTACTTCTGATAGCCGGGGCACTTGCCGTAGGCCTGGCGGACCCTCTCCGGCACCTTCGACCAGGGGATCTTGCCGTAGCCGAGGGACAGGAACAGGGCGTGGCACTGGAAGGAGCTCGGGTTCTGCTCGATGAACTCGAGGAACACCTTGTCCCGGACCGGCGCGAGCTGCGTGTCCGCGTCGGCCAGGTACTTCGCCTCCTTCGTCGCGAAGTGCGCGTCGAAGTCCTGCTGGATCTCGGCGTCGACGGTCGCGGCAGGGGCGCCGTCGAGGCCGCGCAGTCGCCGGTAGTCCTCGATGGCCTTCGCGTTCGACTTCTTCCACTCCTCGAGCGCCTTCTGCCGGTGGGCGACGCCGTCGGCCTTGCCGAACGCCTCGAAGGCCGGTCCGCCGCTGCCGTCGCCGCGCAGGCCGCGGCTCACTCCGGTCATGTACTGGTTGCGGAAGCGGTGATACGCCTCGGCGGCATCGCGCGCCGCGTGGATCTCGTCGTAGATGAACCGGTAGAGCCCGTACGCCGCGACGGCGGAGACGATGAAGCCGATGACGAAGAGGCCGGCGGGCGTCGTCAGGAGCCGGGCGCCCGCGCGGAGCTTCGGGCTCACGTCCTCCGCGATCTGGGCCCAGTCCGGCTGGACCTTGACGCCGACGTAGAGCTTGAGCTCGGCCCCGACCGTCCCGTACTTCGTCTCCCAGAACTCCCCCGAGCCCTTGACGCTCCCCTCCAGCTCGAAGCTGACGAACGACCTCTTGATCTCCCGCTTGGCGTTGTCCCAGCCGAGCTCGACGACGTTGATGGCGAACTGGAGCGCTCCGTCGACCTTGAACTTCTGGCTCCGGACCGCGACCTCGTACGAGCCGACCTTCCCCTCGATCTTGAACGCGAGGACGAACAGGGTCACCTCGCCCTTGACCGGGTCGACCTCGCCGACCTTGACCTCGTACGAAGGCGACCCGAGCTCGATGAAGCCGAGCAGGGTCTTCGGCACGACGGCCGAGAGATCGCCGCTGATCTCTCCCTCGAGCGCCCTCGCGGTCCCCGCCAGGGTCGCGGCCGTCCCCCCCTCCTTCTTCGTGAGCTTCCCCACGAGCTCGAAGCCGGGCCGGACCTCGATCGACTTGATCCACTTGACCGGCTTCTCCTTCTCGTAGCCCTTGAGCTTGACGTTCACCTTGATCGCGATCGTCCCGAGCGAGTCCTCCTCGAACTTCTTGAGGCTCACCACCTCGCCCACCCCCGGGATCTTCGTGGTCCCTCCCGGAGGGGCGTGCTCGCTGATCCGGACGGGCTTGTCGAGCTTCTCGAGCCTCTCCTTGCCCTTCTTCGAGAAGAGCTTCACCTCCTCGAGGGACTTGATCGCCTCGAACTGCTTCTGGAGCGTGTCCTTGTCCCCGCCGCCGCCGATCGTGACCATGGGGCTGTACTTCGTGACGAGGCGCATCTTCCCGTCGGGGCCCTTCTCGTACTCGTGCCTCGGGTAGCGTTCGGCGGCGGCGCCGCTCGGGGGACCGAGGAGGACGGTCGGCGCGCCGGGCCCGAGGACGGTGCCGCCGTGCTGCGTCATGTGGAAGACGCGGGCGAGCGGCTGGGCCTCGACGAGGACCTTGGGCTCGCCCTCGGCGATGAAGTTCGGCGGCCCCGCGCAGGCGGCCACGTCGAGCTGACGCGCGGCCGGCTTGCTGCTGATCAACGTCCGCGCGGCGCCGGTCACGATGGCCCCGAGGCCGTGGGGGTTGCCGCTCGGGAGAGGCATGGGGCACGTGTGGGTGTCGCCCATGAGGGCGGCCGGGAAGCCGGGGCCGGCACCGCGGCTCTGGGCGAAGACCTCGGCCGCCTGAAGCTCCCGCGTCCCCGAGATCTCGATGTGCGGGGGCGCGGGGCCCGCGGCGGCGCCGGGGGTCGGGGCCGGGCCCGGGCCCGGGCCCGGAGGCGGAGCGGGCGCGGGGGTCGGGCTCGGGGCCGGTCGCGCGGTCGGAGGCGCGGTCGGGGGCGGAGGCGGCGGCGGGCTCGCGCCTGCGGCCGGTCTTGGAGTGGGAACACCGCTCACGATCGCACCCCCGATGCGGTCAGTTGATCTTGATCTGCGGGGCGCCGATCTTCACGAGCGCCCCGGACGTCGAGCTGACCGCGCTCGGCGTCGTCGTCCGGAAGGTCCCGTTCGTCGTCCGGTTGATGCCGCCCAGGGCCTGGCGCTGGATCGCCCCCGTCGCGCTCGTCACGGCGACGGCCGACTTCGACACGACCGAGGTCTGGCCCTGGAGCGCCTTGAGCGAGGTCTCGCCCGTCGTGCCCTTGACGGCGAAGTTCTCGTAGGTCTGGACCGCGATCCCGCCCTGCGGGAAGGCCTTGAACGTGATGTCCTTCGTCCCGACCGTCGGCACGCCCTCGGACGTGAGCGCGATCCCGCCCGAGCCCTTGAGCGTCCACTGGCCGGGCTTGAGCGGAGTCTTCGGCGTGTTCGGCGCGTTCGGCGGCGGCGGGCACTCCGCGACCGGCGGGTAGCCGGCCTCGACCGAGAGCGCGCGCTTCGACTCGAGGGCGAGGTTCAGTCCCGAGATGAACGTCATCTTGCCGCGCGCGGCGACGCGGAGCTGGTTCCCGACCTCGACGGTCGTGTTGTGGGACGAGATGACCGTGATCTTGCGCGCCTTCATCCAGAGGCGGTTCCTGGCGAGGATCTCGACGTCGCCGCCGTCGACGTCGTCTCCCGAGCCCGTCTCCTGGTCGCCGAGCGCCCCGTCGCCCCCCAGGGGCTCGCGTCCGACGCAGTGGCCGCTCACGATCTGGACCTTGTGCTTCTTCTGGCTCAAGACGACGCGCTCCTTCCCCGAGGCCGTGGCGATGATCACCTTCGGGTCGGTCTGGCTGTCGTCGAAGATGAGCAAGTGTCCCGAGCGCGACCGCCAGTACCAGAGGCGGTTCGCGTTGGCCCCGTCCTTCTCGCCGACCTTCTCCTTCTTCGCGAGGTCGGGGTCGAGGATCGCGGCGTGGCCGTTCCCGCCCGAGTCCGTGTCGAGCCGCGTGCCGTCCGGGCCCTTCACGCTGTCCTCGATCGAGGACTTGCCGGTCGTGTCGGTGACGAGCGGCGCGCGGTCGACGGCGTTCCAGAGCGTCCCGACGATGTACGGGAAGTGCAGGTCGCCCTGCTCGAACGCGCACACGACCTCGTCGCCGACGGTCGGCGGCGCGTAGAGCCCGACTCCCCACCCGCGCTCGGGCGGGGGCGGCGGCGGCGGCGGCGGCGGCGGGGGCGGCGGGGGCGGGGGCGGCGGCGGGGGCGGAGGGGGCGGCGGCTCGCAGCGCGTGTAGTCGATGATCACGTCGACGCGCCGGCAGCTCTGGCACTCGACTTCCTGCGCCCGATCGCGGCGCGCGTCCGCACTCGTCTGGCGCAGGCGCACGCACTGCTGCCAGCCCTCGGGCGCGTCCTGTCCGCGACCGCGCCCCGGGTTCGTGTGCCCGCCCTTCGCGGCGTCGTTCGGGACCCAGGCGCCCGCGCCGCCGCCCGCCTCGGGCTCCCAGATCTCGCCGGCGCGCGACTCGCCGTGGCCGAGGCACTGGGCGATCTCGACGTTCTCGATGGTGCCCAGGCCCTTCTCGAGCAGGCAGCCCTGCGCCGCGTCCGCGCGCTGCTGCGAGAGCCCCTGGTTGTACTGGCCGGCGGCCGTCGTGCTCGCGTGCCCGTGGATGATGAGGCGCGTGCCGGCGGGCGCGCTCCGGCACTCGGCGATGACCTGGTCGAGCATCCCGTTCGCGGACGGCTTGAGGATCGGGCTGTCGACCTCGAACGCGGCGTCGGAGAGGAGCTTCACGTACCGCGTCCGCCGCCCGCCGCCCGGACCGCCGGCGCCGCCGCCGCCCGCGGGCTGCGCCGGGCCCGGGCGTGCGGCCGGCGCGGGGCGCGACGACGGCGGCGGCGCCGCGCCGCCGGCCTCGGCCGGCTGGCTCCGCGCCTGCCCGGAGCGGTCGTTCCACGCGAACCCGCGCCCGCCTGCGGCCGCGACGATCCGAGCCCACGGCTTTATGAGGGCCGGGTCGTCGGGCGCCTGGAGCCACGGGAAGTACACCTGCACCAGGCCGCGCAGGTGGCGCTTCGCAGGTCCGTCGTCGTACACGGCGAGGACGCGCGCCGGGACGAAGCCGTAGATGCGCGCCGCCTGGTCGTTCACGCCGGCGCCGCCGCGGAGCTGGATGTCGTGGACGGTGTCCATTCGCAAGGCTCAGTTCAGCTTTATGAGCGGCGCCGTCTGCGAGACCATGGCCCCCGATGTGACCGTCATCGCGCCCGCCGCCGAGTTCGTCACGCAGCCGGCGGTCGTGCCGCTGATCCCGCCCTGGCTCTTCTCGTCGATCGCACCCGTCGCGCTCGTCGTCGATACGCCCTTGAGCGAGAAGATCTGGGTGGAGCCGGTGAGCGTCTTGAGCGACGTGTCCCCCGTGAAGGACTTGATGCTGAAGTCCTTGAAGGCGGTGACGTCGACGCTTCCCTGCGGGAACGCCTTGATCGTTATGTCCTTCGTCCCGACCGTCGGCAGCCCCTGGGACTCGATCGCGATGCTGCCGGACGTCTTCACGCCCCACTGCCCGGGCTTCATGGGCGTGAGCGGCGTGTTCGGCGCGTTCTTCGGCGGCTGCACCTCGGAGACGGGCGGGTAGCCGATCTCGTAGCTCAGCGCCCGCTTCGACTGGAGCGTCAGGTTCAGCCCCGAGATGAGCGTGAGCTTGCCGCGCGTCGAGACGCGGAACAGGTTCCCGACCTCGACGTTCGTGTTGTGCGAGGAGATGACGTCGATCTTCCGCGCCTTGATCCAGAGGCGGTTCTTGGCGAGGATCTCGACGTCCCCGCCGTCGACGTCGTCCCCCGAGCCCGTCTCCTGGTCGCCGAGCGCGCCGTCGCCCTCGAGCGGCTCGCGCGGCACGCACGTGTGCGGCCGGTGCTGGGGCGAGTGCATGTCGGGCGTCGAGCAGGCCGTGTACCCGCTCGCGATCTGGACCTTGTGCTTCTTCTCGTCGAGGACGATGCGCTCCTTTCCCGAGGCCGTCGTGATCACGACCTTCGGGTGCTCCTGGCTGTCGTCGAAGATGACGATGTGCCCGGAGCGCGAGCGCCAGAACCAGAGCTTGTTCGCGTTCGGCCCCTCCTTCTCGCCGACCTTCTCCTTCTTCGCGAGCTCGGGGACGAGGATCGCCGCGTGGCTGTTGCCGCCCGTGTCGCAGTCGAGGCGCGAGCCGTCCGGCCCCTTCACGCTGTCGTTCACGTTGAAGCAGCCCGTCACGTCCGTGACGATCGGGATCTTGTCGACGCCGTTCCAGAGGGTCCCGAGGACGTACGGGTGATGGATGTCGCCGTGCTCGAAGCCGACGAGGACCTCGTCGCCGACGGTCGGCGGCGCGTAGAGGCCCGCCCCCTCCTTCGTCGAGGCGTTGTCGAAGGCGTTCGGCGTCTGGTTCTCGATGTAGCCGCGGCCGCCGGCCGGCGTGCAGAGGCGCGCCCAGGGCGAGATCAGGTTCGGGTCGTCCTGGCTCTGGAGCCACGGGAACCAGACCTGGACCATGCCGAGGAGGTGGTACTTGTGGCCACTCGCGTCGAACACGCGGAGGACGCGCGCGGGCACGACCCCGTACACCTTGCCCGTGTGCGCGTTCAGGCTGCGCGCATTCGAGAGGAGAACGTCCAGGGCTTCGTCCATGGCTCTCCTCGCTAGGGCGTCCGGGGGGACACGGGGGTCCGGCGTTCACGTGACGCCGGCGGCGGCGCGGCCTGGGCGGCCGCGGCCGCGCCCGTCTGCTCCTCGAAGAACCGGTTCTGTTCGGCCAGGAACGCCTCGAGCGCCACCGCCCGCTCGGCCGCGGTCAGCGCCCGGCCGGTGAACGGGATGAGGTTGCTGAGGATGGCGTTCTCGAAGGCCGCCGGCGGGAGGCTCGGGACGCCCGGCGCCGGCATCGGCATCTTCGGCAGCATGCGCGCCGCGACCTGGCGCACGAGGAGCGGGAGGGTCTCGCGGTCGAAGGGCGGCGGCCCGCGCTGGCGGAGCGCCCGGTAGAGGTTGATCGTCTCGGCGTCGGGGTCGAGGTAGACCTCTCCGAGCACGCCGTCCACGATGACCGGGATGTGCGGGACGGCGTGCTCGAGGATGTCGCGGACGCCGAGGACGGCCGCCCGCCGCTCGGGGATGAGGAAGCTCAGGAGCACCTCGTCGTCCTCGCCCCTCGCGAGGACGAAGCCGCGGATATGGCGGATGTCGACGATCAGCAGCTCGGAGAGCGGGAGGGTCTCGGCGACGACGACGACGGGGTCCGGCGCGCGCTGGATGGCGCCGAGGGAGCGCGGCCCCTCGTAGATGAGCGCGGGCCCGTAGGTGTAGTTCCAGGCGCCGGTGAACCCGTGAAGACGGATCATGGGGAGCTCGCCTCGCAGGAAGCGCCGGGCAAGAGCCCGACCGCCCCGAGCGTGCCCGTCCAGTATAGCGGCGGCTCGCGGACACCACAACTCCTATCCAATTCTCACCTTCGTGACGTAGAATGGGGCCGCACGCGATTTCCTTCATTCGGAGACCGCCCCATGGCCGAGGCCGCGCAGCCACAACCGCAAGTCGAAGTGAGACTGCCGGGCGGCGGGACCGTCCCGACCTACTACTCGAACCTCGTCCAGACGCAGCTCATCGAGGACGAGGTCTCGCTCGACTTCTGCATCCGCGCGGCGGACCGCCCGCACGAGGTCGCCGACCTGCAATGCCGCGTCATCACGACGGCACCCATGTCCGCCGTCTCGCCCAGGGCCTGCTCGCGCTCCTCGGCGAGCACGAGCGGATGCTGCGGCGCGAGGCCGGGGCCGGCGGGGGGGCGGGGCCGGAGGACGCGGTCGAGCGGCTCGCCGGCGAGATCGGCGGGCGCGGCGACGACGGATCGTGATGGCTCAGAACGTCACCCCGACCTCGACGTGGAACGCCACGTCGCCGGCGCTCGACATGTCGCCGGCGTTCTCGACGAGGCCGATCTCCCCGGAGATCGGCCCCCACGACGCCTTGACGCCGGCGCCGAGGTAGAAGACCGCGCCCCGCTCGCCGAGGTTGCGCGTCGAGGGCGACTCGACCCAGGCCTCGGCCACGATGGACAGCCACGGAAGGGCCTCGTACTCGAGCGACCCGAACGCCCCGAGCTGGAACGGATCGAGCTCGATCGGGCCGAGGTCGCCCCCCCCGTGGACCGCCGTCGCGCCGATCCCGAGCACGAGGTCGTCGCCGAGCCGCTTCGAGAACGCGAGGCGCACGCCGGCGTCGATGCCGGCCGTCCCGAACCCGGCGGGCGCGGACGTCGGCAGGGCCACGACCGTCTCGATCGAGGCCGCGGGCGAGAAGGGGCCGCCGTCGAAGGGGCGGACCTTGAGCCCGAGGCGGAGCTTGCCGGCCCCGAGCCCGCGGTCGAGGTCGAAGGCGTCGCCGTCGTGCGTGGCGCCGGCGACCCGGTACTCGCCGTCCGGCCGGACGAGACGGTCGAAGCGCACGCGCGCGGTCCCCTTCTCGATGGCGCGCACGAACGGGTCGAGGACGCCGGCCCCGCGGTAGGCGACCGGCAGCTCGAGGCCGAGCTGGATCCGGTCCGTGAGCCCGTACTCGACGATGGACGCGACCTCGACCGTCTCGGCGTCGAGGACGGCGCCGGACCGGTCGTCGACGACCGACGTCTGCGCCCAGTCGGCGCGCACCGCGAGGCGCGCGCGCCCGCGGCCGCGCGTCGCCGTCGAGCCCGGGCCCAGGGTCAGGTGGGTGAGCCCGAGGACGAACCCGTCGCGGAGGTCGAGGGGCCCCGCGCCCCACTGGGGCGAGGCCGCATCGTCGGCGCGCCCGGCCCGGGGGAGCCCGAGGAGCGCCGCCAGGGCGAGGAGCGCCGTCCCGCAGCCGGCCGCGCACGCGCACCCCATGCACCTCCGAGAGTAGCGCGCGAGCGAGCGGGCCGGGCCGGACGTGGCGAGACCTTCACGTCCCCGTCACGAGGCGCGCCCTCTCGGCCCCGATCGGGGCGCCGTCCTCGGGCGCGGCCGCCCGGGCCGGGGTGCGCCCGCGTCCGGCGGCCAGCTCCTCGAGCACGGAGGCCGCGGCCGCGGGCCCGCCGGCGGCCGCGAAGGCCCGGGCGACGCGGGCCGCGCCTTCGCGGCAGGCGCGGGCGGCGCGGACGGCGGCGCGCAGGCGCGAAGGCGTGAGGCCCGGCGCGGGGAGGCGCACGCCCGCGCCCGCGACCTCGACCCGGCGCGCGACCTCGAGCTGGTCGCGGCCGAACGGGACGACGCAGACCGGGACCGAGGCGGCGAGCGCCTTCTGGGTGATGCCCATGCCGCCGTGGCAGACGACGCAGGCGGCGCGCGCGATGAGCGGGGCGTGGGGCAGGAAGCGCTCGACGCGGGCGGAAGGCGGCGGCTGGAAGGCCGCCGGGTCCACCGACGCGGTCGTCACGACGACGAGGACGTCGCGCTCGCCCGCGAGCCCGTCGAGCGCGGCCTGCGCCAGCCGCCCGTCGTCCTGGAACTCGGTCGAGAGGGTGACGAGGACGAGCGGCCGGTCGACCAAGGCGAGCCACGGGGGCGGCGGCGCCTCGGGCTCCCAGATCCCGGGGCCGACGAGGCGCACCGACGGCGGCCAGTCCGAGCGCGGGTACTCGAACGGCTCGGCCGTGTAGTAGACGAGCCGCGGCGCGCGGAGGCAGGCCCGCTCGAGGCCGTCGAGCGGCGGCGCCCCGGCGCGGGCGCGGACGGCGTTCAGGTCGGGGAGCGGCCCGTTGAACCAGCGGAAGACGAGGGCGCGGACGAGGCGGTCGCGGACGCGCCCGAGGAGGTCCTGGCGGGGGGCGAAGCCCGGGCCGAAGGGCGGCGCGTCGCGCGAGGGGACGGGCAGGAAGTAGGGCGAGAACGTCGCCCAGGGCAGGCCCGAGACCTCGGCGACGGCGGCCGCGCCCCAGGAGTTGATGTCGATGAAGAGGGCGTCCGGACGCTCCTCGCGGATCGCGGCCCCGAGGTCCGGGAGCTCGTGGGCGGCGCGCCCGATGAACGCGCGCACGGCGCGGCGGATGGCCCCGAGGGGCGTCCGGGCCTTGTAGTCCTCGAGGTCGGTCTCGATGGCCGGGGCGATCGGCCGGACGGAGGCGCCGGGCGCGACCGCGGCGAGGGCGGCGCGGGCGCGCTCGACCTCCGCCCCGAGCGTCCGGAGCGAGATCTCGTGGCCGCGCCGCCCGAGCTCGAGGAGCGTCGGCAGGATCGGGAAGAGGTGCCCGCGGGCGGGCGACGTGTAGGCGAGGAACCGGGCCATCGCTGCCTCCTTCAGGCCTCGATGAGGGCCTGGATCATCTCCGCCAGCGCCCGCTCGGCCTCGGGGCGCTCGAGGCCGTGGTCGCGGCGGAGGAGCTTCCAGACGTGGACGTCCGTGAGCGAGGCGAGCTGGGCGAGCCTTCGCCCCTTGCGCCCGGCGAGGAACGGCGCGAACGTGCGCTCGACCCACTCCCGGTGGAGGCGCCGCCCGCCGTCGGTCACGCGGCGGAAGGGCGGCACGCGCTCCTCCTGGGCGAGGATCCTGAGGCTGAAGGCCCCCCACTCCTCGTAGTGGTCGAAGAGGTTCGAGACGGCGCCGGCGACGTCGCCGACCGGCGCCTCCGCGCGCTGGGCGCGGACGACCGGCGTCAGGTCCGTGATGCCGGCATCGACGAGCCCTTCCTTCGAGCCGAAACGCCGGATCACGGTCTGGACGGTGACGTCGGCGCGGCGCGCGACCTCGTCGAGCGTCACCTCGTCGTAGAAGCGCTCGGCGAAGAGGGCCTTCGCGGCCTCGAGGATGCGCCGGCGCGTGGCCTCGGTGGCCTCGGCGCGGGCGCCCATGCGGTAGGGGCGTCGCCTCCGCAATTTCATATTAGTGATACTAACGCTAAATGCGGGGAGGCGTCAAGGGGGTGGGGGAGAGGACCCGGGGTTCACCCGCGGCAGCCGGTGGGGTGGACGTGGGGATGGGCGTGGCAGAGCCAGTGGCCCGGGACCCAGACGCGCACGGCCACGCGCTCCGGCCGCCTCACCGACACGCGCTCCTCGCGGTACTGGGGGACGCGGGCCGTCGTCGGCGCGTACTCCGTCTTCTCGATGTAGGTGTCCGTGCGGGCGTCGTAGACCTCGCGGGTGACGGGGGCCGAGCGCGCCTCCGTCGTCCAGCCGCAGAAGACGAGGCGCGTCTCGACGACCGTGACCCAGCGCGTCTCCCAGCGCGTCTCATGGCGCCCCGGGACAAAGCGGCAGGGCTCGCAGTGGGGGCAGTGGTCGCAGGTCACGCAGGTCACGCAGGTCACGCAGGTCACGTGGGTCAGGTGGGGCCGGGGCGAGGGGGGGCGGTCGCACGCGTCCGCCTTACCGGGCGCGGCGGCCGCGCCGATCGCCGCGACCGCGAACGCCAGGACCGCCGTCCTGGCGAGAGAGCCGAAACGCCGTCGCATGAGGTCCCTCCTGTCGCTGCCCTGCTCCGTTGGACCCCCGGGCGGGCCGACAAGTTCTCTGCAACAAGCTGCCCGGCGGCCGGAACATCTTCCCGGAGACCCTGGACGGAGGCACCCATGACGGAACCCGAGACCCCCGGCCCCCGCGAGATCGACGAGACGGCGCCCGAGGGGCGGGCGACCGCGCGCGCGATCCGGCGCGGGCTCGCCGCCGACCCGGCGCCCCAGGACTTCACCGAGCGTGTCCTCAGGCGGTGCACGCTCGAGGGGGCGCGCCGCGCCGCCGCGACCGGGGCCGCCTACGTCCCGCCGCTCGGCGCCCGGGTGCGGCGGTTCGCCGTCGCCGCCTCGATCGCCTGGGCCTGGTCGCTCGGCCTGGCCCTCCTCCTCGCCGACCCGCCGCATCGCGGGCCCGGGCTGGACGCGCCGCTCACGCGGCATCCCGGGCCCGGGGACCCGCGGCGGGGCTGGGTCACGCTCGACGGGGCGCTGGCGCTCGAGCCGGCGCGGCGCCTGGAAGCCCTGCTGTCGCCGGCCGACCGGTCGCGCTACCGGATCGAGGCCTACTGGGACGGCGAGGACCCGCGCGCCTTCTGGGTCGTCGGGCGGCCGGCCGCGCCGCGTCCGGGCGACCGGTACTACCTCGTCGATCCCCAGGGCATCGTGCGGTCCGAGGTCGACCGCGTCCCCGGGCCGAAGAGCCCGCGATACGAGGGCTGAAACGCCATGAAGCGCCGAACGCCGGTCATCGCCGTCGCCTCGCTCGTCGCCGCCGCCGCCATCGCGGGCGCGGCCGTCCTCGCCGTCGACCCCGGGCTCGTGATCGCCCGCCAGGACGTGCGGGCGACGCTGCCGTCGTCCCTCCGCCCCGGCGTCGAGGAGACGGTCGTCGTCCGCGTGGCCAGGCACCGCGGCGGCGCGCCGGTCGCGGGCGCCGAGGTCCGCATCGAGATCGACGACGGCGGGCGCCCGCTCGCCAGCGAGTACACGGGCGAGGACGGCCTGGCCGTCCTGCGCGTGACGCTCCCGCCCGAGACGCCGCGCGGCCGGGTGCCCCTGGCCGTCAAGGCCCGCTCGGACCTCGGGGCCGACCGGGTCGTCGTCGACGCACAGGCCGCCGACGCCGCCCCGGCCGAGGCGCGCGTCCTCCTCGCCCCCGTGAAGGCCCTCTTCCAGCCGGGCGAGAAGGTCCAGGTCCGGGCGCTCGTCCTCTCCTCCGAGGGGCGACCCGTCGAGGGGCTCGACGTCGCCTTCGATCTCCTCGCCCCGGGCGCCGTGCGCGTGGCCCGCGAGCGGACGCGGACGTCGGGTTTCGGCGTCGCGAGCGCCGAGGTGCCGCTCGACGCTCAGGCCCCCGAGGGCTGGTACCGCGTGCGGCTGCTGCGGACGGCGCCGGAGTCGACCCTCGACGAGCGCGACGTCCTCGTCAAGCGGCACCGCCTGCCGGCCTTCGCCGTCGGCGTGACGTGCGAGCCGCGCGCCGCCCGGCCGGGCCAGGTGATCCTGGCGCGGGCGGCCGTGGCCACGTTCGACGGCCAGCCCGTCGCCGGCGCGCGCCTCACGGCCGTCCTCCGCGACGACGCGGGCGACGAGGTCGCGCGCGCCGCCGCCGAGGCCGATGCGACCGGCGCCGCCGGCTTCTCGCTCCGCGTGCCGCCGAGCATCGCGCTCGGGCCGGCGCGCGAGCGCCGCCTCTTCGTCGAGGTCGAGGCCGAGGACACGGCCGGCCGCACGGCCCGCGGGGCCGCCGTCGCCTTCGCGACCGAGGTGCCGCTTCGCATCTCGGTGCTCCCCGAGGGCGGGGCGCTCGTCCCGGGCGTCGCCGGCCGCGTCTACCTCGTGCTCGAGGGCCCGGGCGGCGCGGCGGTCAAGGGCGTGGTGGCGGTGGCGCGCGTCCCCGTGGGCGAGTCCCGACTGCTGGTGCCGGACGCCGCCGGGCTCATTCGCCTCGAAGACATCGTGCCGTCCGCCGACGAGGTCCGCGTCGGGCACGTCGAGCTGTTCGTTCACGCCTGGACCTACGACCGGAGCGCCGTCGCCGAGGAGACGCTCCGCGTCCGGGTCGACCGCGAAGCGCCGGGCCTGCTCCGCTGCGAGCGCGCCATCTACCGCGAGGGCGAGCGGATCGTCGCCTCGCTCCACCCGGCCGGAGGCAAGCCCCTCCCGCGCGGCGCGGCGATCCCGCTCGTCGTCGAGCGCGCCGGGCGGGCCGTCGCGACCGGGAGCCTCGAGGTCGGCGCGGACGGGATCGCCCGCGGCGAGGTCGCGCTCCCGGCCGCCCTCTCGACCGGCGTCCATCGCGTGACCGCGCTCCTCCCGCGCGGGGACGACTTCGCCGAGGTCGCGCGGACCGTGCTGGTCCGCCCGGCCGAGGCGATCGACGTCGCCCTCGAGGTCGATCGCCAGGAGGTCGGGCCGGGCGGCGAGGTCCGCCTGCGGGCCCGCGTCCGGCCCGCCAGTGCGGCCGATCTCGCCTCGGCGGGGCCGGCGGTCCTCGGGATCCAGGCCGTCGACCGGGCGGTCGCCGAGATGGGCCACGCCTTCGACCTCGAGGGCGAGCTGCGCCGCTACGCGCTCGCCGGAGACCCGGAAGGCCGCCTGGCGCGGGCGTTCGCGGCCCGGCTGCTCGATCCGGCGCTCGACGACGACGCCCGCGCCCGCGTCGCCGTGGCGGCGCTCGGCGGGGCGCCGCCGGTCGACCCGGCGGCGGCGCGGACGCACGTGACGACGGTGCCGACGTGCCGTGCCGAGCATGCCCGGATGCAGGCCACGGTCCGTCACTACCTGGGGCTCGCCGGGATCGCGCTGATCCCGGGGCTGCTCATCGGGCTCGTGTTCCTGACGCCGCGGCCGGGCGTGGTGCTCGGCTGGATCGCGCTCGCGGGCCTCGCGCTCCTGGCGAGCACGGTCTTCATGATGGCCCAGAAGTCCGCCAAGATCGGGGATCGTCTCGCCGGAGGCGACGGCGCCTCGCCTGCGGCGGCGGCCACCCCGGACACCGGGCCCGCGACCGCCACGCGAACCGCCATGTCCCCCCCCGACGCCGTGGTGTGGGCGCCCGTGTCGCCGCCTCGGTCGGACGCGAGCCCGGGCTCGCGACCCCCGGCCCCCCGCGCCCGCGCCGACCGCTCCGTCGAGCCGCGCCGCTACCTGCCCGAGACCCTCCTCTTCCTCCCCCAAGTCCTCACGGACGAGCGCGGCGAGGCCGAGGTCACCTTCCGCGCGGCCGACGTCCTGACCGAGTGGCGGATCGACGTCGTCGCCTCGACGCGCGCCGGTGCCGTCGCCCACGGGCGCACGACCCTCGTCGTCCGCCAGCCGTTTAAGGTCGACCTCGACGCCCCGGCGTTCGTGCGCGAGGGCGACGAGATCGAGGTCGCGGCCGCCGTCCGCAACGACGGGGCCGCGCCCGTGGAGGCCGCGCTCTCGCTCGAGGTCGGCCCCGGCCTCGAGCCGCTCACGACGCTCGACGCGCCGCCCGTCCCGGTCGGCCCCGGCGAGGTCGCGGCCGCCCGCTTCCGCGTCCGCGCCGCGCGTGCCGGCGAGACGACGGCGACCGTGCGCGCGCGCACCCTCGTGCCCGGCGGGCCGCAGGACGCCGCGACGCGCACGCTCACGGTCCTCCCCGTCGGCCGGCCGGCGACCGTCGTCGTGAACGGCGACCTCGACGCCGCCCGCCCGACCGCGCGCGTCGAGATCGAGGTCCCGGGCGGGGCGCGGGCGACCGAGCGCTCGCTCGTCCTGCGCCTCACGCCCTCGCCGGCGGCCGAGGCCGTCGAGGGCCTCGAGCGGCTCCTCCGCGAGCCGCACGGCTGCTTCGAGCAGACCTCGAGCGCGACCTGGCCGAACGCCCTCGTCCTCGGCTACCTCCGCCAGCAGGAGACGCGCCGCCCGGAGGCCGAGGCCCGCGCCCAGGCCTTCGTCCGCGCCGGCTACCAGCGCCTCCTCGGCTTCGAGGTCCGCCGGACCGGCGGCTTCTCGCTCTACGGGCAGGCGCCGGCCTCGCCCTGGCTCTCGGCCTACGGGCTCCGCGAGCTCGCCGACCTCGCCCGCGAGATCGAGGTCGATCCCGAGCTGATCGCGCGCACCCGCCGCTTCCTCGCCTCGGTCCAGCGCGGCGATGGCGGCTTCCCGCGCGCGTACGGCTACGGTGGGGCCCGCACCGGCGATGGTTCCGACCTCGACGCGACCGCCTACGTGCTCGCGGCCCTCGTCCACGCCGGCGCGCGCGGCGCGGAGGCCGATCGGGCCGGCCGCTTCGTCGTCGCGGCGCTCGCCGGCGACGAGGCCCTGGCGAAGACCTCGACCTACGCGCTCGCGCTCTCGGCCGAGGCGCTCCTCGTCTGGGGCGGCGACAAGGCCGCCGCCGACCGCGCCGTCCAGGCCCTCGCGGCGCGGGCCGGGCGCGAGACGGCGCTCGACGGGGCCGCGCTCGCTTCCTTCGAGCCGGGCGGGGCGACGCTCGTCCACGCCTACGGCGGCTCGGGGACCGTCGAGACGACGGCGATCGCCGCCCGGACGTTCGTCCGCGCCGGCGACGGGCACCAGGACCTCGCCGCCGCCGCCCTCCGCGCCATCGTCCGCGCTCGCGCGCCGGGCGGCGCCTGGGCGACGACCCAGGCGACCGTCCAGGCGCTCTCCGCCCTGATCGAGGGCGCCTCGATCCGCGCCCCCGCCCGCGGGAGCGTCGACGTCTTCGTGAACGGCACCCTCGTCGACACGCTCGTCGCCGGGGCCGGCGACGACCGGAGCGTCGGGCTCTCGCTCGGCCGGCACCTGCCGGCGGCGGGCGCCGGCCCGGTCGTCATCGAGCTGCGCTCCGCGCTCGCGGGCGTGCTCGCCTGGCAGGTCGTGGCCGCCGCCCGCGTCCCGTGGGACGCCGCCGGCGCCGGCCCCGAGCCCGCGCCGGGCGGCGGCCCGCGGCTGACGCTCGACGCCCGTCTCGACTCGCTCGACCTCGCGGTCGGCGGGGCCGCGCGCCTGCGCGTCGAGGTCGCGAACGTCGGCGACGCGCGCGCCGCCGCCCCGCTCGTCGACCTGCCGCTGCCGGCGGGCTTCGAGGTCGCGACGCCGGCGGCCCTCGACAAGCTCGTCCGCGACGGCTTCGTCCTCCGCCACGAGGCCCTCTCGGGGCGCGTCGTCCTCTACCTCCGCGACCTCGCGCCTTCCGAGCGCTGCGCCTTCGGGCTGCCGCTCGTCGCCCGCTTCGCCGGGCGCCTCCAGGGCGACGCGGCCCGCGCCTACCCCTACTACGACCCCGACCGGGCGGCCGTCGTCCCGCCCGCGACCGTGCGGGTGGAGCGGCGGCCGTGACGGCGCGCCCGGCACCGGGTACGCTCTACGCGCCCGTGACGGCGAAGGAGACCGCCCGAGGACCGGAGCCCGGGCCCGAGCCCGGGCGCGACGCGGACGCCGCCCTCGTCGAGCGGGCGCGGGGCGGCGACGACGGCGCCTTCGTCCGGCTCGTCGACCGGCACCGCGAGGCCGTCTGGTCGTTCGTGCGCCAGCGCGTCCGCGACCGCGCCGCCGCCGAGGACATCGCCCAGGAGACGTTCGTGACCGCCTACACCCGGCTCGCGACCCTGAACGAGCCGGCGCGCTTCGCCGGCTGGCTGCTCGGGATCGCCCGCAACCTGACGATGCACGTCTGGCGCGACGCGGCGCACGGCGCGACGGGCGGGTCTTTGGACGAGGTCGAGGCGGCCCGCGCCCTCGCCGCCGGCGCGGGCGACGACGCGCTCGCCGCCGTCGAGGAGCGCGACCTGGCCGACGTCGTCGCCCGCGCCCTCGGCGCGCTCGAGGACCCCTACCGGGCCGTCCTGACCCTCCGCTATCGCCAGGACCTCTCCTACGCCGAGATCGGCTCGGCGCTCGGCCTCGCGGTCGGCACAGTGTCGAGCCTGATCCACCGCGGGCTCGCGCGCCTCGCGCCGCGCCTCGCCCGCCTGGGACGCGAGCTCGCGGGCGAGTGACGGGCCGCGCGCCGGCCGTCCTCGCGCTCGCGCTCCTGGCCGTCGTCGCCGGCCGGGCCGCCCTCGCCGGGGAGGTGCGCGTCACGTACGCGCTCGAAGGCGCCTCGGCCGCGGAGGTCGAGACCGAGATCACCGCGCCCGTCGAGGAGGCGCTGGCGAAGCTGCCGCGGCTCGCGCGCCTGCGGAGTGCGTCGCTTGCCGGCAGGAGCGTCGTGACGGCGACGTTCGGCGGCGAGGCCGACGTCGCCGCCGTCCGCGACGCGCTGGCCGGGATCCAGCGGCGGCTCCCGCCGGAGGTCGAGCCTCCCCTCGTCCAGCTCGCGCCGCGGACGCTCCGCGATGCCATCCGCTACACGCTCGAGAGCGAGGCCGTCGACCTCGCGACGCTCGCCGAGATCCACGAGGCGAGGGTGAAGCCGAAGCTCCTGGCGGCGCCCGGCGTGGCCGAGGTGCGCGCCTGCGGCGGCGCCCGCCGCGAGATCCGCGTCGAGGTCGACGCCGAGCGGCTCGCCGCCGTCGGCCTCGAACTCGGTCAGGTGCTCGGCGCGGTGCGCGGCGGCCTCGTGGAGCGGCCCGGCGGACGGCGCGACGAGGGCGGAGGCGGCGCGGCGCCCGGCGTCGTCGGCGACCTCGGCGATCTCGTCGTGGCGGTCCGCGACGGCGCGACCGTGCGCGTGCGCGACGTCGCGACCGTCGCCCTGGCCCGCGCGCCCCGCGACGACCTCGGCTGGCGCGACGGGCGCGAGGTCGTCGAGGGCGTCGTCCTCCTGCGCGCGGGCGCGCCGGACGACGCGCTCGACCGCGTCCTCCGGACGCTCGGCGAGCTTGCGGCCGCCCTGCCCGAGAACGTGAGGCTCCGGCCGATCGCGCCCCGGCTCCACTTCCGGCTGACGCTCCCGGCCGGGGCCTCGCTGGTGTTCGCGCGCGGAGTAACCGTCGCCATTGAAAAGGCTGCGCGCGAGGCGCCCGCGATCACCTCCGTCCTGCTCGAGATCGGCGGACCGGACGACGACCTCCCGCGGCGGCCTCCGAACGTGGCGGACCTCCTCGCCGAAATGAAGGGCGACCCGGAGCCGGCGGCGGCTGCGATCGAGCGGGCCGCGCGCTCGGTGCCCGGCGTCGGGGTACGCCGGCTCGACGGGCCGGGAGACGAGCGGCGGGTGCGTCTTCGCGGCCCGGACCTGGACGGGCTCGAGCGCGCGGCCGCCGCGGTCCTCGACGCGATCCGCGCGGCGCCCGGGGTCCGGGCCTCCGGGCGCGACGACGACGCGTGGGATACGCGCAAGGTCGTCGAGATCGACCGCGAGCGGGCCGCCGCGCTGGGCGTTGCCGTCCCCGCCGTCCGCGAGGCCGTGGCAGCGCGCGGGGACGGCATCGTCGTCGCCCGTGCCCGCGAGGGCGGGCGCGATCTCGACGTCCGCCTGACGGTTGCCGGCGGGCTGGAGAAGCCGACGGTCCGCGGGTTGGACGGCGCCCTCGTGCCGCTCGCCGCGGTCGCGTCCCTCCGCGAGGAGCGCGCCCCGGCCGTCATCCGCCGCGAGGGCCGGGCGCGCGTCGCGTCCGTCTGGTTCGAGGCGGAGGCCGTCGCTGCGGCCGTCGCCGCCGCCCGCGAGCGCCTCGCCGCCGCCTCCGTGCCCGAGGGCGTCGAGGTCCTCTGGCCCGCCGAGTAGGCGGTTGCGGCGCTACTGCAGCCGCAGCCCGACGCTCGCCTCCGCCCGGTCGTCGAGGCGGATATCGAGGCTCGCCGGCGCCGGCGGCGGCGGCTCCTCCGGCCCGGGCGGCGGCGACCCGGGCGGCCGCGGCGGCGGGCGCGCGACCACGCGCAGCGGCCCGGGCGGCAGGTGGTCGAAGCGCACGCGCCCGTCGGCCCCCGTCGGACGGCCCTCGCCGAGCAGGTCGACGAGCGTCCCGATCACGCGGTCGCCGTCCTGGTAGCGGACCTCGACGAGCGCGCCCGGGAGCGGGCGACCGTCGGGGCCGGCGACCGCGACCTCGAGGCTCGCGCCGGAGACGACCGCGAACCCGAGGTCCACCTCGCCGCCCGGGAACGGGATGACCTGGCGCGCCGGCGCGAGGCCCTCGGCGAAGACCGTCACCTTGTAGGTGCCCGGCGCGAAGCGGCGCTGCTCGAAGCGGCCCTCCTCGTTCGTCCGGCGGTCGTCGAAGACCGGGAGGTCCCGCTCCGAGGCCTCGAGGATCTGGTAGCTCGCGCGCGCGAGCGGCTCCCCGCTCTCGGCGAGGACGACGAGGCCGCGGATCACGCCCCCCGGCTCGAGCGCCAGCTCGAGGCCGTCGAGGACGCCGTCCGCCGGGACCGAGACGCCGTCCAGGCGGGCGAGCGAGTAGCCGTCGGCGCGGGCCGCGACCGTGTAGAGCCCGGGCGCGAGGCCGCGGACCTCGAAGACGCCGTCCTCGCCCGCCCGCGACTCGCCGGCGATCGCGCCGAACGTGCCGGCGAGCGTCTCGCCCGCGTTCGGCCGGTCGGCCTTGTAGACGGTGACGCGGGCGCGGATCGTCTCGGCCGTCGTCGCGCTGACGGCCCGGCCGCGCAGGCGCGACGTCGGCAGCTCGAAGTCGCGGCGCAGCTCGGCGACGACCGGGTCGCCGCCGCGCTCGGTCCCGGGCGCGGGCGCCGGCACGGCCACGCGGTCGCTGTACTCGTTGATCCGCACGACGTACGCGCCGGGCGGCAGCTCGAGCCGGTAGGACCCGTCCTCGCCCGTGCGCGTCATGAGCGCGCCGGCGCCGGCGGCCCCGCCCTCGGCCAGGAACATGAGCCCCTCGTTGCGCACCGGCTCGCCGGCCCGCGTCACGAGCCCGACGAGGGCGATGCGGACCTCCGTCCCGAAGTCGACGACGACGACCTTCCCGGGCTCGACCAGCGCCGGCTTCATGGCGAAGCCCTGGCCGGAGCCGCCGCCGTTGCCCGCGCCGCCGCCTCCGCCGCGACCCCCGCGCCGGCCGCCGCCGCCGCCGCCGCCGCCGAACGGCATCTGGTCGGCGCGCATGACCATGTAGGAGCCGGCCGCGAGCCCGGTGATCCGGTACCGCCCGGCGTCGTCGGTGCGCCCCATGCGGCCGCGGAAGGCCATGGTGTACGCGAGGATCGTCAGGTCCTCGACCGCGGCGCCGTCGTCGCCGAGCACGCGCCCGATGATCTCGCCGCCGGGCGGGAGGGCGATCTCGACCTCGGCCTCGTCGCCCGGCTCGCGGAGCTCGACGCCGCCCGAGGCGGCGGCGAACTCGGCGTGGCTCGCGTGGACGCGGTGCTTGCCGGCGGCCACGCCGGTCAGGACGAAGCGTCCGGCCTCGTCCGTGCTCGTGCCGTCCTCGAAGAAGCGGGCGACCATGTCGGCGATCGGCCCGTCGTCGGGGACGGCCGCGCCGGCGGCCATGTCCATCATCGTCTCGGGCGGCATGCCGCCGCGCCCGGGGCCGCCGCCGCCCCCGCCCCCGCCGCCGCCGCCCCGTCCTCCTTCGCCGCGCGGCTCCTGCGGGAAGGTCTTGACGAGGGCGCCGGCGATCGGCGACCGGTCGCGGCCCGAGACGACGCGCCCGCGGATCTCGCAGCCGGCGGGGAGCTCGATCACGAGCCCCGGCTTCGACTCGCCCTCCCGGAGCTCGAACTCGTCCGAGCGGCCCTCGGCGCGGCCCTCGGCGGTCGCGCGCGCGAGGTAGCGGTCGGGGGCGGTCACATCCTCGACCACGAACGTGCCGTCGGCGTCCGTCGTGGCGCTGAACGAGCGCCCGCGCTCGAGGGCGCCGAAGCCGGGCGGCTCGACGACGACGCGCGCGCCCTCGATCGGCGCCGAGGGCTCGCCGGAGCGGGCCTTCGTGCGGACGACGCCGGCGACCGTCGCCCCCGGCGCCATCTTCAGCTCGACGTTCTCCGACCGCGCGCGGACGCCGCGCTGCCACGTGGGCGCGAGGCCCGAGCCCTCGGGGGCGCGGGCCTGGAGGTTGAAGCGCTCGCCCTCGAGCCCGTCGATCCGGAAGCGCCCGTCGGCGTCGGTCGTGGCCGCGCCGCCCTCGAGGCTCGAGATGCCGCCCGGACCGCGCATCTCGGGCGAGGCCTCGACGCTCGCGCCCGGGACGGGCGCGCCCGAGGCGCGGACGGTCACGCGGCCGGCGACGAAGGTGCCGCCGCCCGCGAGCGTCAGGTCGACGCGCGGCGACTCGCCCCGGCCGACGACCGTGCGCTCCGTCTTCGAGCGGCGCAGCCCCGGGGCGTCCGCCTGGACGCGCTTCTTGCCCGGGCGCAGGCCCTTCACCTCGTAGGCGCCGTTCTCGCCGGAGACGGCCGCCGACTCGACCCCGCCGCGGCCGCCGCGGGCCGCCTCGACGATCGCGGCGGCGCCCGCGACCGGGGCGGCGTCGCCGTCGTCCGCGCGCACCGTGACCGTCGCGCCCTTGAACCCCTTTCCGTCCGGGCCGAAGACGGTGCCGATCACGCGTTCGCCGCGCGCGACGATCAGGTCGAGCCCGCGCACGGTCTCGCCCGCGCGAACGAGCACGCCCGCCTGCGTCTCGCTCCGGAAGTCGGAGTGCTTCGCCGTCACGGCGTAGACGCCCTCGCGCAGCGAGGCGAGCGCGTACGCGCCGTCCTTGCCCGTGCGCGCCGTGGCGGCCGGGGCGGGCGCGGCGCCGAGCGCCGACGGGCGGGCGGACTCGGGGCGGGCCTCGACCGTCGCGCCCTCGAGCGGCTTGCCCTCGGGGTCGTAGACGTGGCCGGCGATCGAGCCGCCGGTGCCGGGCTTCGGCGCCGGGCCGCCGGCGGCCCCGGGGACTGCGGGCGGGGAGACGATGGGCCCGGCGGCGGGTGCAGGTGTCGGCTGGCTCTCCGTTCCGGCCGGGGCCGCCGCCTCCGGCCTCTCCTCTCCCGCGCCGGCCACGGAGGGCTCGGGCGAGGGCGTCCCCGGGCCCGGCCGCTTCGCCCCCTTCCAGACCGCGAACCCCACGGCTGCGAGGATCGCGAGGCCGACGACCAGTCCGATGCGGAACGCGCTCCGCCCCATGCGTCACCTCGCCTCTTCGTTCGCGAGCACCACCTCGATTTGACCCGATGCCGGAACCTCGATCCACTCCTCGTTCCAGCGCCCGCCCGCACGGAGGACGCGGATGCGGTACCGTCCGGGCTGGAGGAGCAGCTCGGGCGTGTCGTCGCGGTCGAACGCGACGCCGACTCCCGCGGCGTCGAAGGCGATCGCCAGGACCTCCTCCTCGTCCGCCGCTCCGGCCACGCGGACGGACACCCGGGTCGCGGGCAGGAGCTCGAGCGCGCCGGCGTCGGCGGGCTCGGGTCCGGCGACCTCGACGACGACCGGCCGCGGCGCGGCGAGGCCCGGGGCGCGCGCGAAGAGCGCGTACCGCCCAGGCCGCGGGACGCGAACCGCGAAGCGCCCGTCCTCGCGCGTGTCCCCGTACTGGCCGTCGGCTATGACCAGCTCGAGGATGGCCCGCGGGTAACCGGCGGCGGCCGCCGCCGGCGCGCCTTCCGAGACCGCGGTCACGCGGCAGTCGACGGGCAGGACGCCGGCATCCCGCGGGATGGCGAGGCCCGTCGCGTGGAGGGCCTCGATCGTCACCTCGGCCGGCGGCTCGCCGGGCGGCGGCACGGACACCTCGACCCAGACCGCTCTCTCGCCGACCCAGTAAGGGCCGGGCTCGAGGCCGCCTATGGCGAAGCCCTGGCGATCCTCGGCCTCCTGGACGTGGACCCGTGGCCAGCGGTCGATCGGCGCGAGCGGGTCGAGCCCCCCGAGCCCGATGGCGGCGACATCCTGGTCGTCCGCGCCGACGATCCGGCCCACGACCTGGGGCGCGCCGCCGAGCACGACATCGCGGGTCTCTCGGGCGGCGAGCGCGACCGTGCCGCCCATCCCGAGCTTGCGGTCGTGCGCCTCGGCGTAGATCCAGACGCTGCCGGGCGGCAGGTCCTGGAACAGGACGCGGCCGCCCGAGTCCGTCGTCGCCTCGGCGAGCCGGACGCCGAAGAAGCCGCTCTCGGCCTTCACCTTCGCTCCGACCAGGGGGCCGCCGCCGGCGTCGAGCACCGTGACGAGGACCGACGCCGCCGGCCCGAGGGCGACGTCGCCCAGGTCGACGGGGCGCCCCGGGTCGACGGCGACGGGGAGGAGGCGGGGGCCGCGGCCCTGGGCCGTGAAGAGGAGATCGCCGGTCTCACCGAGGTAGACCTCGAACCGGCCGTCGGCGTCGGTGTCGCTCCCCTTGTTGCGGCCCTGGCTCAGGAAGCCGGTCGAGACGCGCCAGACCTTGGCGCCCGCGATGGGGCGGCCATCGTCGGCCGAGACGATGCGGCCGGTGACGGAGCTGCCGTTTCGCCGGCCGGCGTCGGGGTCCGGGGCGCCCGAGGCGGGCGTTCCGGCGGCGGCGGGGGCGGGCGGCGCGGCTCGCTCCGGGTCCGGCCCGGCCCGCTCCACGTCCGGCACGGGGTCGACGGGTAGGGTATATTTTGGTAGGCTCGGCGGCGACACCGAAAAATTCTTGGCCGCGGCGCCCGGGGCCGCGGCGTCACGCGACGCGGCCGCGTCACGCGACGCGGGCCACGCGGGCAGGAACACCGCCACGCTCGCGACCACGAGGGCCGCGATGGCGAGCCCGCAGAGCAGCCCCCGCTTGAGCCCGCCACCGCGCCCGGGCCCGGGACCGCGCCGGCCCGCGCCGTCCTCGGCTCGCGGCCGGGCCGTCACGGGACCCTCACCTCGACCGCCGACTCCCGGCCCTCGTCGATCCGGAACGGCGCCTCGGCCTCGCGGCCCTCGCCGGCCTTGACGGTCGCGACGTACTGGCCGGGGGCGAGGTGCGGGCGGGCGTAGCGGCCGGAGGCGTCGGTCGCCGTCGGGCCGAACAGCTCGGCCACGTGGACGAGGACGCGGCCGCCGTCGCGGAAGCGAAGCCGCACCTCGGCGCCGGCGACGGGCGCGCCGGCCGCGTCGCGCGCGATCAGGCCGAGCGCGCCGCCCGGGGTCACGGGCATCTCGAGCTCGAGGACGTTGCCGTCGAAGGCGACGCCGGGGCGGCGCGCCGGGGCGAGCCCGGGCGCCGCGCCCGTGACCGTGTAGGTCCCGGCGGGGACGCCCTCGACCGCGACCGCGCCCTCGGCGTCGGCGGCGCCGCCGAACCAGCTCGATTCCAGGGTGTCGAGGCCGAGGAGGCGGCCCGTGGCGGCATCCTCGAGGTAGATCGAGGCCTTGTCGACCGCGTGGCCCTGCGGGTCGACGACGCGCACGCGGATGGTGCCGCCGCGGTCGAGGCGCAGCTCGACGCGCGCGGCCGTGGCCGCCCCGCCCTCGACGACGGCGACCTTCGCGTGCGCCGGCACGTAACCGGGCGCGTCGGCCGAGACCTCGTGCTCGGCCGGCTCGATCCCCTCGAGGACGAAGCGGCCGTCCGGCTCGACCGCCTTCGACTCGCCGATCTCGCCCAGCTCGGCCCAGGGCATGTCCATGCCGAGCTGGCGGTGGCGGACCTTGGCGGCCGCGAGCGGCTCGCCCGTCCGCGCCTCGAGGACGCGGCCATCGATCCGGCCCGTGGGGAGGGTGAAGTCGATCCGCACCTCGGGCGCGCCATCCGGGACCTCGAACGGGCGGCGGACCTGCTCGAACCAGGCCTCGTAGCGGCCGGGGGCGACGCCCTCGAGCCGGTAGACGCCGTCCGCGCCGACCTGGGCGAAGCGAAGCCCATCGAGCCCGCGCCCGGGGACGACGACGACGAGGGTCGTCGCCACGGGCGCGCCGCCGCGCCGGACCGTGCCGGTGACCGTCGCCCCGCGCGCCGGCGGTTCGAAGTCGACCCGGACGCGCGCGCCGTCGGCGACCGTGACCGTCCGCATCTGCGACATGGGCGCGTTGCCGGACGGATCCTGCTCGTCCTGGATCACCGGGAAGAGCAGGTAGGTCCCGGCGGAGAGGCCGCCGACCGTGTAGTCGCCGTTCGCGTCCGCCTGGCCGACGCGCGCGCCCCCGCCGCCCGACTGGGCGACCTGGACCATGGCGCCGGCGGCCGGGGAGCCGTCGCGCTTGCGCACGGTCCCGAAGATGGCGGCGCCGGGCCTGAGGGTCGCATCGACCGTGGCGGCGCCGCCGTGCCCGTCGATCTCGACCGACACGACCTCCTTCGCGTAGTCGCGGTGGATGAACACGAGCCGATGCTTGCCGGGCGGGAGGCCGGTCAGGCGATAGCGCCCGTCGGCGCCCGTCACGGCGGGCAGGAGGTCGGCGAACATCGGGTTGTCGGCGATCGCCTTCATCGCGAACGGCAGCTCGGCGGGGCCTGCGGCCGAGGCGGCCGAGATCGCCCCCTCGAGCTGCTGGAGGACCCCGCCGTACATGGGGTCGAGCGGATCGGCGCGGGCGACGACGGCGGCGGCGATCGGGCTCCGGTCGGCGGCCGAGACGACCCGGCCGGAGACGGAGCCGGGCGCGCCCAGCTCGATCGCGACGAGCGCCGTCCCGCCCTCGGCGAGGTCGGCCAGCGTCTCTCCGGTCGCGTAGCCGGCGGCCCGGGCGCGCAGCCGGAACCTTCCGGAGCCGAGCCCGCCGAGCCGGAAGCGGCCGGCCTCGTCGGTCGTCGCCTTCTCGGTCCCGGTGCCCGACATGCGGCCGATGAAGGCCTCGGGCCCACCGGCGGGCTCCACCTCGACGGTCGCGCCGGCGATCGGCGCGTGCGTCGTCGCGTCGGAGACGGAGCCCTCGATCGCCCCGGGCGGGCCGAGGACGAAGTCGATGTCGGTCGCGGGCGGGCGGACCTGGCGGCTCCTCGACGGGGCGTGGCGCCCCTGCGGGTCGCGGGCGAGGACGAGGGCCTCGGCGCCGGCGGCGTCGTCGAAGCCCCCGAGCTCGTAGCTCCCGTCGGCGGTCGTCGTCGCGACCTCCTGCGGCCAGACGGCCCTGACCTCGGCCCCGGCGACGGGCGCGCCCGTGCGGTCGAGCACGCGGCCGCTGACGGTCAGGCCCGACTCGAGCACGATGTCGAGGCGGCGCTGCTCGCGCGGGACGACGGCGACCCTCACTTGCCGGTCGACGTAGCGCGGGCTCGAGACGTAGACGTGGTGATCGCCGGCGGGGACGTGGCCGGCGTAGGCGCCGTCCTTGCCGGTGGTGAGCGGGCCCTCGAAGAACGGCCCCATGAGCGTCGCCCCCGCGATCGGCTCGCCGCCCTCGCCGGTCACGGTGCCGGAGAGGCGGGCCGCGTCAGGCGGGACCTCCGGTCGAGGCGGGGCCGCGGCGCCGGTCCCGCCGGCCGGCGGGGTCGCCCGCGCCTCCGCGGCCGCCGGAGAGGGGGCTCCGGTGGAGGGGGTCGGCGAGGCGCTCCCGGCCGCGGCCGGTGACGCCGTCGTCGCGCCTGCCCCTTTTCCTCCTCCGCCTCCCCCAGCCCCTGCCCCCGCCTCCGCCCCCGTGCCCGTCCCCATCCCCATCCCCGGGACGGAGGTGGGGGCCGGGTCCGGAGTCGGAGCCTTGGTCGGGGCGGCCGGCCCTTGGGAATGGGCCGAGCCCCGGGCGTCGCCCCCATCGCGGCCGTCCCCGCGCGGCAGCACGAAGCGCGCGAGCACGGCCGCGCAGACGATCGCCAGCGCGGCGACGGCATAGGGCAAACGTCGCACCGTGAAGGATCTCCCCGAACCCTCTAGATACGGACGCCGTCCCCCTCGGTTGGGTTTCCCGAAAACGGGAAACCGCCGGCCCCCGGACGGGCCGCCCTCGCCCGGCCGCGCAAAACTCCGACTCAGGTCTCGTCCTCTCCAGCAGTTGGACTGTCACGGGAAGGCGCCGGTCGGCGGCCGCCTTTTTGCTGCCTCCGCACCCTTCCGGCCATCGGGGGAGGGGGTATGCCGTCTTCGTTCGGACACACCATGGGGTTCGCACTCCGCCTCGGCATCGTCGCGGCGGCGTCACTGGTCGCGTTGGGCGCCGGCTGCGGCGGCGGCGGCGGAGGGGGCGGACCCGTCCCCGCGCCGCCGGGCTCGGGTGCGGGCACGGGATCGGGCACGGGATCGGGGACGACCGGCGGCAGCACGCCGGCGGGCCCGGTTCCGGGGCAGCTCCTCGCGGGGGCCGCCTCGTCCGACATCACGCCCGGCCCCGGCGCGCCGCTCGGCGGCTTCGGGGGCGACCCGCGCCGCGTCATCAACCTCCTCACCGTGCCGCTCATGCTGGCCGAGGTCTTCGGCGCCGCGGTCGATCCCGACCCGCGCGACGCCGTCACCTACTTCGCGCCGAACCAGGGCGTCCACGACCCGCTGACGGCCAAGGCGATCGTCCTCTCGGACGGCGTCGAGAAGTACGCGATCGTCAAGCTCGACGCGATCGGGCTCTCCCGGCTCATGTACGACGGGATCGCCCAGGTCGCGGCCTCGCTCGGCATCCCCCAGCAGAACCTCATGGTCTGCGCGACCCACACCCACGGCGGCCCGGGAGCCGTGTCGGAGCAGAAGCTCTGGCAGCTCATCGCCATGGACCACTTCAACCCGCAGCTCTTCCAGGCGACGGTCGCCAAGATCGGCGACGCCCTCGCGCGCGCCGACGCCGCCCTGGCGCCCGCGCAGCTCGCGGTCGGCTCGGGGATCGAGGTGACGGCGAGCCGCAACCGCCGCGGGCGGCCGGGCGTCTTCGACCCGGAGGTCGGCGTCTTCCGGATCGAGCGGCTCGACGGGACGCCGGTCTGCGCCCTCTTCAACTTCGCCGTCCACGGGACGGCGCTCGGCGCCGGCAACCTCCAGTACACGGCCGACGTCCACGGCTACGCCGAGCGCTACCTCGAGCAGCAGCTCGGCTCGGGGGCGGTCGCGATCTTCACGAACGGGGCCGAGGGCGACGTCTCGCCGAGCGCCGGCGGCTACTCGGGCGCCGAGCAGGTCGGGCGGATCATCGGCGACCGCGTGCTCGCGGTCTGGAACGGCCTCACCCCGGCGCCGTCGATCCACCTCGACTCGACCTTCGAGGACGTCCCGTTCCCGCACCCGCAGGCGTCGAGCGGCTGCCTGCCGGTGCCCGGGACGAGCACGGACCTCTGCAACCTCATCCCGAACTTCCCGATCGGGTTCGTGATCCCGCTCTCGTCCGACTGGCTCTCGACCGTGCTGCCGTTCCAGGCGATCCGGATCAACCGGAGCGTCCTCGCGAGCGTGCCGGGCGAGCCGATCACCGACATCGGCTTCGACATCAAGACGCGCGGCAAGGCGAAGGGCTTCGACTACACGTTCGTCGTCGGGCTCGCGAACGACCACATGGGCTACGTGACCGACGCCCGCGAGTTCGCCCGCGGCCTCTACGAGGCGCAGGCCACGCTCTACGGGCCGCACACGGGCCCGCTCGTCGTCGACGCCGTCGACCGGCAGATGGAGAGGGTGAAGCCGTGAGGTCGCGCCGGCTCGGTTCGGGTCTCGTTCTCGTCCTCGCGCTCGCGCTCGGTCTCGCCGTCCCGGCCTGCGGCTCGGGGGGCGGGGGAGGGGGCGGGGGCGGGATGGGGGGCGGGGCGCCGGGATCGGGCGGGGGCACGGGCACGGGCACGGGATCGGGATCGGGCCCCGCCCTGCCGCCGAGCGACCTGCTCGTCGGCGTCGGCAGCCGCGTGATCACGCCGACGCGCTACGAGCTCTTCATCGACGCGAACGGCGACGGGCAGTACCAGGACGGCGAGCCGTGGGAGGACGCGGGCGTCGACCGCCTGTTCGACCCCTACGAGCCGGGCGCGATGGGGCCCGACGGCCGACCGGGCGTCGCCGGCGTGGACGACGACGGGGACGGCGTCGTCGACGAGATCGACGAGTACCGGGCGGCCGGCTCGGACGACGTCCGCGACGCCGCCGGCGACAACTTCAGCCTGACGACGAACCAGGGCGGGACCGAGGGCGACCGTCGCTTCCAGATGGTCCCGCTCGCCGGCTACGGGGGCTTCTACGGGATCATCGTCGGCAAGCCCGCCTACCGGCCCATGATCGGCGTCATGGACGACATCTACAGCCGGACGATCGCGATCTCGCGCGGCGGGACGGACCTGATCCTCCAGTCGAACGACCTCGCCGGGATGCTCCACATCGACATAAACCCGGTGAAGCGGCGGATCGAGCGCGAGCTCGGGATCCCGTTCGCGAACGTGATCATCGCCAGCACGCACGTCCACTCGAGCCCCGACTGCGTCGGGATCTGGGCCGGGACCGACTTCGACCAGCGCTGGGTCGAGGAGGTCCGCGAGCAGATGTTCTTCTCCGCCCGCGACGCCTACCTCTCGCGCCTGCCGGCGCACGTGAAGTCGGCGACCATCGAGCCCGAGAGCGGCTACGACCGGACGACGCGCGTCCGCAAGACGGCGCCGAACGTGCGCACCGCCGACTGCGCCGCCGACCAGAACGACCCGGCGCGGGGCTACGACGCCTTCCTCCTCCAGCACGACATCCGCGACCCGATCGTCCGCAACACGGCGATCGTCGCCGTGCGCTTCGACGACGCCGTGACGGCGAACCCGATCGCGACGCTCGTCAACTGGCACGACCACCCGGAGATCCTGGGCTCGGACAACCTCTTCCTCTCGTCCGACTGGCCGGGGTTCACGCGCGCGCGCATCGAGCGCGAGTGGGGCGGGACGTGCGTCTACTTCTCGGGGACGGTCGGCGGCCAGATCGGCTGCAGCGGCGGCGTCGAGGCCCCGCTCCGCGACACGGCCGGGAACCCGGTCTTCCAGCCGGGCGTCTTCGACGCCAACGGCCAGCCGGTCCCCGCCTACGTCCGGCAGAACGGGCTCGACAAGATCCGCTCGATCGGGCTCGCCGTCGGCGAGTACGCGATCGCCGCCCTGCGGCACCAGCCGTACACCTTCGACCCGCCGGTCGCGATCCGGACGAGCGACCTCGACGTCGACTTCGAGAACCCGGCCTTCCAGGCGCTGGCGTCGCTCCTCCAGCGGTTCCGCACCAACGTCGACCGGGCGGACGACCCGATCCGCGCCTCGCACTTCGTCTCGGCGGTCGGCGCGGCGCGCATCCAGGTCTCCTACGCGCGGATCGGCGACTGCGAGATCCTCACGTACCCGGGCGAGGCCCCGCCCGAGTACTTCCTCGGCCGGCGCGCCTCGGTCGCGCGCTACCCGGGCTCGGGCTACCCCGACTACCCGTTCCCGGCCATGCCGTCCGTCTCCGCCTACCTGACGGCGCGCGACAAGATGGCGTTCTCGCTCGCCAACAGCTACCTCGGCTACCTCGTGCCGAACACCGACTACCTGAACCTCTGGGACATGAACCACCCGAACTACTACGAGGAGCAGGTGAGCGCCGGCTACAACTTCGGCGACAACGTCGGCAACAAGCTCCTCGAGATGGTCGGGGCCCCGGTCCGCTTCTCGCGTTACCCCATCCGGCCGTGAGCGCGCAGGCGCTCGCCGCCGAGATCGGCGCGCGGATCGACGCGCTGCCCGTCGCGAGCGTGCCCGCGATCCGGGCCGTCCGCCGCGAGTACGGGCGGCGCCTCGCGCGCGAGCCGGGAGCGGCCGTGCTCGCGCTGGCGGCGCGCCTCGCGGCGCGCGGGGGCCCTGCCCGCTTCATCGCCTACGAGCTGGTCGGGCACCACCGCGGGGCGCGGGCCGGGATCGCGCTCGACGACATCGAGCGGATCGGGTCCACCCTCGACGGCTGGGCGCCGGTCGACGCGTTCGGCGTCTACGTCGCCGGTCCGGCCTGGCGCGACGGCTGCATCCGGACCGCCGACGTGGCTCGCTTCGCCCGCTCCGCCGACCGCTGGTGGCGGCGCCTCGCCCTCGTAGCGACCGTCGGCCTCAACGCCAGGTCGCGCGGCGGCGCTGGCGACGCGGGGCGGACGCTCGAGGTCTGCCGGCTCCTCGTCACGGACCGGGACGACATGGTCGTGAAGGCGCTCTCCTGGGCCCTGCGCGAGCTGGCGAAGCGCGACCCGGACGCGGTCCGCCGCTTCGTCGCCGAGCACGCTCCCCGCCTGGCCGCGCGCGTGAAGCGCGAGGTCGCGAACAAGCTCGAGACGGGCATCAAGAACCCGCGCGGCGGCCGCGCCGCGCGCCTCGTCGGCGGGCTCGTGCTCGCCTTCGCGCTCGCGATCTCGCCGGCCGTCGCCGCCGAGCCGCGCGACGTCTCGGCCCTCCTCGACCCGATCCGCGAGCGGGGCGACGTCCCCGGCCTCGTCGCCTGCGTCGTCCGCGGCGACGGGACGGTCGAGTCGATCGGCGCGAGCGGCGTGCGTCGCACGGGCTCGGAGGCGAAGGTCACGGTCGCCGACCGCTTCCACATCGGGTCCTGCACGAAGTCGATGACGGCGACGCTCTGCGCGAAGCTGGTCGAGGAGGGAAGGCTCCGCTTCGACTCGACGCTCGCCGAGGTCTTCCCGGACGTCGAGATGCACGAGGCCTGGCGCGGCGTGACGCTCGAGCACCTCCTCACGAACCGCGCCGGGGTGCCCTCCGACCTCGGCTTCGACGGCCTCTGGGGCCGCCTCTGGCGCCATCGCGGCTCGACCCCGGCCGGCCGCCGGATGCTGCTCGAGGCCGTCGTCCGCCGTCCGCCGGAGGCGCCGGCCGGGACCAAGTTCATCTACGCCAACGGCGGCTTCGCCATCGCCGGGCACATGGCCGAGACGGCGACGGGCATGGCCTGGGAGGACCTGATCCGCAAGCGCCTCTTCGAGCCGCTCGGCATGGGCTCGGCCGGATTCGGCGCGCCCGGGAGCCTCTCGACGCTCGACGAGCCGCGCGGGCACACGGACCAGGGAAAGGCGATGGAGCCCGGCCCCGGCGCCGACAACCCGGCCTCGATGGGGCCGGCCGGGACCGTCCACTGCCCGATCGGCGACTGGGCGAGGTACGCCGCCCTCCACCTCCGCGGCGCCCGCGGGCTCCCGGCCGAGGCGACGCTCGGTCTTCCGCCCGCCGCCTTCGCGAAGCTCCACACCCAGGCGCCCGGCGCCGACGCCCGCTACGCCATGGGCTGGGGCGTCGGCGAGCGCGACTGGGCCGGCGGCCGCGTCCTCACCCACAACGGCAGCAACACCATGTGGTTCGCGGTCGTCTGGATCGCGCCCGCGCGCGACTTCGCCGTCCTCGTCGCCTGCAACAAGGGCGGCGGCCCCGCCGCGAAGGCCTGCGACGAGGCGGCCTCGGCGCTGATCGGGGACCACCTCGCGCAGCGGCGCCGGGCTCCGACCCTGTACTGAGGACGCATCTTCTCGCCCGCGAGTCCGCCGCGGAGATCCGGACGTCAGCGGCGCCGCACGAGGTCGACGAGCCCGCACGGGACGCCGGCCGCCTCGGCGGCGCGCCGCCGGAGGTCCCGCGAGTCGCCTACCGGCGGAGCGCGGCGATGACGGGGCCGAGCTTGTCGGCGTAGGCGCCCCCGGCGGCCGCTTCGGCCTCGAGGGCGGCGGCGAGGGCCGCGCGCTCGGCGGCCGCGAGCGGGCGCTCGGCCTCGGGGCCGCTCGTGCGGGTCGAGCGGGTGAAGGCGGCGGCGCCGTCGGCGCCGATGCGGACGGCCCCGGTGAGCGAGCGGTCGAAGAAGCCGTGCAGGCGGACCTCGCCCGTCTCCGGGCGGCGCTCGTAGCCGTTCGTGTGCCAGCGGGCGAAGTCGGCCGGGCCGCTCGCGGGCGGGCCGGGGAGGGGCGGCAGGCCCGGGGCGGGGGACGGGGAAGGGGAAGGGGCCGGGCGAGGAGGCGCCGGGAGCGGGGCGGGCGTCTGGCCACGGAGCAGGCTCAGCGCGGCGCGAAGCAGCTCGGGAAAGGCGCCGGTGGCGGCCTGCGCGTCGAGCGCGGTCGCGAGCGCCGCGCGCTCGGCCTGGTCGAGGGGGCGCGGGTCCTCGGGTCCGCTGGTGCTGGTCGTGCGGACGAACGAGACCTCGCCGCCGCCGCGGACGCGGACCTGCCCGGTCGTCCAGCGGTCGAAGTAGCCGTGGACGGCGATGCCCTCGGCCTCGGCGCGGGCGTCGTTCACGCGCCAGGCCGAGAAGTCCGCGGAGGCGCCGTCGCCTCGCCCCGATGCGCCCGGGATCGGCGCCCCGCCGACGCCGCTCACGCTCATCTCGCCGTCCCTCCCGACTCGGTGGGCGCGGATTGTACCAGGCCGGCGGCGCTCGTCGCGAGCGCCAGCGGGAAGAAGTGGAGGAAGAGCCGCTGGACGGTGACGTTCACCTGGGCGACGAAGGAGTCGCCGCCGTGCGAGGTCGCGAGGTAGGCGGCGAGGACGAGCGAGACGTGGAGCCCGAGGAGGAGGAGCGGAAAGGCGGCGCGCCGCGGGAGGCGGCGCGCGAAGGCGAGCGCGACGCCGCCGATCACGAGCACCCAGGAGAAGGCCCAGTAGTAGGGGACGGCGAGCGCCCGGAGCATGAGCCAGGCGGCAAGCGGGGCGCGGTCGAGGTGGAAGCCGCCGACGTGCTCGCGGTCGGGGCCGATCCCGGTCGCGAGGCAGAGCAGCGGCCAGGGCAGCGCGACGAGCGCCGACGTGGCCGCGAGGGCGAGCGCCGGCCTCAGGAGCGGCGCGGCCGCGCGCAGGCGGTCGCGGACGAGGAAGAGGGTCGTGAGGCCGAGCGTGAGGAGCGCGATCGGCGCGCCCTCGGCCTTCGTCGCCGCCGCCGCGCCGAGGAGGAGGCCGGCGAGGAGGAGCGCCCGCGGCCGGGCGCCGTCGCCGGGCGCCGCCCGCAGCGCCTCCCAGGCGGCGGCCGAGCCGGCGAGGATGAAGGCCGCGAGCGGCAGGTCGCCCCAGGCGAAGCCCGAGTGGCGGACGAGCTCGAGGCCGCCCGTGGCCGCGACGGCGACGATCGCCGGCGCCCGCAGCCGATCCAGCCCGAGCCGGCGCACGGCTCCGGACAGCACGCCGAGCGAGGCGAGGAAGAAGCCCGCGAAGACGAGCTTCGCCGGCCCGTCGGCGTGGACGCCCATGGCCTCGTAGCCGTACGCGATCGCGAGCGGCACGAGCGGCGGGTAGTAGAGGTGGACGAACGCGGTCCGCTCGGGCTCGGGCGGGAGTCCGACCGCGCCGCGGTCGTGGAACACGCGGGCCTTCAGGCCCCAGTCGTTGAGGTCGTCGCCGGCGTCGATGGGGCGGGAGATGGCGCTGGCGACCGCGAAGGCGCCCTGGATCGCGATCGCGAGCGCCAACCCCACGGCGAGCCCCCGGCCCGCTCGCCCTCCCTCCCCTGTCCCCCCCGCCCCTTCCCCTGCCCCGGTCCCCGCCCCCCTCTCCTCCCCCCCTCTCCACCTCCTGGCCACCAGCCAGGCGATCAGGCCGACCTCGGCCACCCCTCCCATCAGCGACGGGAACCCCACCCCCACCCCGATCCCGATCGGCACGAGCAGCGCCGCCCCCGCCAGGAACCCGAGCCCGAGCCTCTCGCCCCACCCCCGCTCGTCCCAGCGCCCGCGCCCGTCCAGGAGGCGCACGACCGCCGCGCCCGCGAGCGCCAGCAACGCCAGCGCGCCCGCCATCCACGCGAGTGCCCCCGCCCCCGGTCGGTCGACGGGCGGCCGCGGCGGCGGTCCCCCCGCTCGCGTCCACCGGTCGCTGACGTACAGCCCCCGCGCCCGCCCGCCGCGCTCCTCGCCGACGGCGATCGGCCGGAACCGCCTTCGATCCAGGAGCGGCGAGTCCGCCGGCAGCTCGTCCGGGGCCTCGACGACGACCGCTCCGACCCGCAGCCGCTCGAGCTCCGCGACCACCACGGCCGGCGGGTCCTGCTCGAAGTTGAAGTGGTGGTACGCCGGGACGGGGTAGAAGTAGTACTTCGCCAGCCGGTCGACGTCCCAGCGCCCCTGCGTCGCCACCGCCCCCGTGCCGGCCGGCAGCGCATCGCGGCAGGCGAGCGCGAACTGCAAGAGCTCCGCCGGGACCACGAACGAGCCTTCGCGCCGGATCGGCCCGTAGTCGAGGCCCTCGCGGACGACGGTGCGCCAGGCGTCGCGGAAGCCGGGCGCCTCGTAGACGGGGAGCTGCCAGGCGAAGAAGCGGACGAGCGTCGCGACGACGACGGCGCCGAGGAGGAGGTCGCTCTTCTTCACGGTCCCGGCGCGGGCGGCGCTGCGCCCTTCTCGTAGACGACGAGCTCGTACTCGCCATCCCACGCCTTCTTCGTCGTCCGGAAGAGAGGCTGGAACCCGGCGCGAACGAGCGCCCCCGGCTCGATCCCCACCTGGCGCCCGACCGAGATCGGGTCCCAGAGGATGATCGCGCCCGGCGGCGCGCGCCCGGGCGCCTCGCGCCACTGGCCGAGCCCGGCCGCGAACGGATCGACGTCCGCGGCGAGCCAGAAGTAGGGCGCCGCCTGGACGACGCGGCGCGGCGCCTCGGGGTCGCGGGCGCGCAGGAAGGCGATGGCCTCGTCCACCGCCTGGTGCTCGGGCGATGGGTGGAACGGCGGGAACCAGTGGACGAAGCGGATCGACGCGCCCGCCTGCACGAGCGCGAGGGCCGCGACCGCGGCGACCGCGAGCCGCCGGCCGCCCGAGCGCAGGCGCGCCGCCCCGCCGGCGCCGGCCTCGGCGCCGGCCGCCACGAGCACGCCCGCGAGCGGGGCGACGGCGACGAAGTAGCGCTCGTAGCCGGCGGCGCCGAAGCGGCCGGTCGCGAACATGGCCGAGTGAAGCGCGAGGTAGAACGCGAAGAGGAGGGCGACGAACCGGAGCCCGGGCCGGCGCAGGGCCGCGACGGCGCCGACCGCGAAGAGCGGCAGGAGCCACGGACCGACGATCGCGGGCAGTCGGCGCGCGTAGTGGAGCCAGTCGCCCTGCCCGTAGTAGCCGGCGGGCAGGTCCTTCCACCAGATGTGCTTCCAGACGTAGAGCGCCTCGCCCGTGAGCGCGAGCCCCGCGAGGTCCCAGGCGACGAGCGGCACGAACATGATCGCCGCGAGGCCGAGGATGCGGGCGGCTCGGCGGCCGATGGGCCCGTCGCCCCCGCGGAGCTCGCGCCACGCGAGGGCGACGCCGATGGCCGGCCCGAGGAAGAAGCCCTCGGGGCGCGTGAGCGGCAGGAGGCCGGCGACGAGCGCCGCCAGGCGGGGGCGGCGGGCGAGGTAGGCGTCGGCGGCGAGCGCCAGCACGGCCGCGAACACGGGCTCGGTCAGGACCGAGAACGAGAGCAGGACGGAGAACGGGGCGAAGAGCGTGGCGGCGGCGGCGACGGCCGGCGGGGCGGTGCCGTCCGGAAAGAGGCGTCGCGCCGACCGCGCCGCGACGAGGCCGGCGAGCGCGAGCGTCGCGGCCGCGAGCAGGCGCGCCGGGAAGACGCCGAGCCGGGCGAGCGGGACGCGGAGCGTCGTCGGCAGCGGCCGGGCCCAGACGCTGACGAGGTTCTCCGGGTGGGCGGGCGCGTGCCGCGAGTAGAGGTAGTGGGTGATGTCGTCATCCATGTAGAACTCGGGCGCGCGCCGGGCGAGCAGGACGGCGACGACGACGAAGAAGAGGAGGACGACGGCAAGGACGGCGGCCGCCCCGGGGCCCCCCCACCCCCCACCCCACCGCCCCGGCATTTTACCGAACGGGTCCGACATCAACGTCCGGGCGGCGGGGTGGCCGGGGGCCGCGTCTCGACGACCGGCACCCCGCGCCGCGCCAGCTCCCGGACGAAGTGCTCGCCCGGGAGCGCCCGCTCGAGCGGGACCGCGCCGCGCGGCGCGTCGTCCGAGGCGAGGAAGGCGCAGACGATCGCGGCCGGGAAGGCCGTCGTCCGCTCCATGGCCGTGAAGCCCGTCCCCGGGTCGGCCCGGTCGACGACGTCGTTCACGATCTCGACCGGCGCGCCGCGCGCGTCCTCGCCCGCGCAGGCGACGCGCAGGACGACGAGGTCCGGCTCCTTGAAGTCGAGGCGCGCCTTCAGGCACTCGTGGACGACGGCGCGCGGCGAGACGCGCACGCGCCCGCGCGCGCCCCCGCCCGCGCCCGCGCCCGCGCCGCCGCCCGCGCCGCCGTCCTCGCCCTGGGTCTCGACGGGCGCCAGGTCGAGGAGCCCGAGGTCGCGGAGGACGCGGATCTTCTCGACGTGGCCCGGGTAGCGGAGCGTCTTGTACTCGAGCGTCTCGAGCCGGCCCTCGTACGTGTAGGGGACGGTCGACGTCCCGCCCGACGTCGTGAACGCCTCGAGCCGCCCGAGCGGCGGGCCGAACTCGACGGCCTCGACCTCCTCGAGCGTGTCGACCTCGACGATCCGCCCGCCGCGGAGCACGATCGCCTTGCCCATGTACTCGTTCGTCAGGCCCTCGACCGCGAACACGAGCTGGTAGCCGAGCGGCGGCCGCGGCCGCTGCGGGAGCCCGCCGCAGTAGACGCGGACGTGGCGCGCGCGCCCGCCCTCGCGCTCGAGGCGCTCGACGAGCGTGACCGCGAGCGTGTTCGCCATGCCGGGCGCGAGCCCGCAGTCGGGCACGACCGAGACGCCGCGCGCCCGCGCCAGGGCGTCGAGCGCGAGCTCGGCCCGGACGATCTCGGTGTTGCCGCCGAGGTCGCAGAAGCTCGCGCCCGCGCCCACCGCCGCCCGCGCCAGCTCGAGGTTGAAGACGTACGGGACCGCCGACAGGACCGCGCGCGCGCCGGCGAGCGCGCGCCCGAGCGCCGTCCCATCGCGCACGTCCGCGACGGCCGCCGTCGCGACGCGCCGCCCGGCGAGATCGTTCACGCGCGCGGCCGCCGCCTCGACGAGCGCCGCCTCGCGGTCGACGAGCCGCACCTCCTCCGCCCGGCCGAAGACCGCCAGGTCGTACGCGGCGGCCGTCCCCTGCCGCCCGGACCCGAGGACGACGAAGGCGCGATCGCTCATCGAGGCCTAGCTCTTTCCCTTGGCCGCGACGCCGCCCCGGAGCCCGGCGACGATCTCGTCGACGAGCCGCCCGACGGTCGCGCGCCGCGCCGGGTCCACGTAGTCGAAGTTGAGCTGCCGGTCCGTGACCTCCCAGAAGATGGGCTCGGTCGTCTCCATGAGGCTCCGCTTCGCCTCGTCGAGGACGCTCGGCGAGTGGCGCCCGAGCGCCTCGCGGACGAGCTTCGACTCGGCCTCGCGGCCCGTGTCGGCGAAGTACGCCCCGAGGATGACGGCCGCCTTCGTCAGCCGGATCGACGCCTGGGCCGCCTCGAAGGACAGGAAGAGCGCCAGGAGGTCGCGCCGCGTCTCGGCCTCCGCGTCGTACGCCCACTCGACCATGCTGCCGAGCTCGTAAGCCGTCAGCTCGTAGATGAACGACAGCCCCTGGAGGCGCGCGAACTCGCCGTAGTACTTGAAGTAGCGGCCGATGTCGAGGACGGTCCGCGGCCGGTCCCGGAGGAGCTGCCGGGCGAGGAGCTTGTACTGGTAGAAGAGGTCGTAGAGGGCGTGGACGTCCTTCTTCTTCACGGCCTCGCGGATGAACGTGTTGAAGAAGCGGACGCAGAGGTCGAGCAGCTTCTCGTCGCCCTTCTCGAGCGCGTGGAGGGCGATCGCCCGGTCGACGTCCGAGATCGCGCTGATCGCGTCCTGCATCTTCGCGAGGGCGGAGTTGTACCCGAGCGTGAGCTGGCTCAGCCCCTTGTGCTCGACCCAGATCCGGTCGCGGACGATGAAGCGGACGGCCTCCTCGGAGAGGCCGACGAAGAGGTCGGGCTCGACGTCGAACCACTCGGGCTTGAGGTGCGGCTTGAGGTCGCAGTACCGGGCGAGGACGCGCTCGAGCGCGTGGATGGCGTCGAGCGAGACGTCCCGGTCGGCCCGCTCGACCGCCCGGAGGATCACGTTCCCGAGGTGGAGGATCTTCTGGTGCAGCCGCCGCCGCGCGATCGGCACGGGGCGCACGCCCTTCCGGATGTCCTCGAACTCGTCCAGGAGCTGGTCGGTGACGCGGGCGATGATCGTCGACGGGTTGAGGAAGTGGAGGACGTAGAAGTAGTACGGGATCAGGACGGCGTAGCCGACGATCGCCATCACCGTCAGGACGGCGAAGGTGAAGCCCGGGTTCCACGCCTCGACCATGACCGCCTGGCCGAAGATCGAGTGTGCGCCCGCGATCGAGAAGTAGAGGAGGGCGGCGAGGTTCAGGGGGTCGCGGAGGAAGATCTCGATCAGCTTCGGCGTGTACATGTTGGCCGTGATCGGGATCGCGAGGGCGATGAAGGTGAGGACCATCGCCATGAGCTGGGTCATGGCGCGCGAGGCCGTCGAGGCGAGCGACCGCCCGGCGTCGGTGTCGAAGCTCAGGTCGGAGAGGCTCTTGCCGGTCCGCCAGAGGTCGATCCCGGCCTCGATCGTGATGAGGACCATGAGGATCGTGATGATGATCGCGAGGAGGCGGATCGCCAGCCGCTCCTGGGGCAGCTCCCGCAGCGTCGTTCGTGGCATCTCGCCGCCCGTTGTAACCCTGTCGCGACCCGACTGTCAACCGAGACGGCGCTTGCGGGGTCGGGTATGCTCGCGACCCGATGGGCGGGGTGGGTGGTTCCCCGGAGGGAGTCAAGAGAGCCAGCAAGTACGTCTCGCCGGGCCTGCTGCTCGTCATCGCCGCGGTCGCCGCATCGTGCGGGGGTGGGGGCGGCGGCGGCACGATGTCCGGCGGCGGCGGCGGCGCGACCGGCACGCTCGAGGTCCTCCAGATGGGGACGGTCGTGGCGACCGGCGGGACGAGCCCCACGGGCGCGTACGCGATCCTCGGGCTCGCTCCCGGCGGCTACGAGGTGAGGGCGAGCTTCGTCGACGCGAGCAGCGCGACCCAGTCGTCGAGCGCGATCCCGGTCACGGTCGCGGCGGGCACGACGACGACGCAGGACGTTCCGATCCCCTGAGCCTCCCCGCTCGCGCGGCGCGCGCCGGGCCGGGGACGCGCCGCGCGTGGAACAGCCACTCGTGGATCCCGTCGCGCCCGCGCCCGTCGAGGACGCGGTACGTGCGCGGCGCCGCGCCGTTCCGGGCGACGCGGCCGTCGGCATCGCTGCGGAAGCGCCGGTACGCGATCCGCCGCTGCTCGACCCGGCCTCCCCGCCCCGCGAACGCCTCGAGGGCCGACTCGATGTCGGCGGCGGCGAGGATCCCCTCCTCGTTGTAGCTGACGACCACGTGCTCGGCCCGCGCCGACGTCACGAGGTCGCGAAAGGCCCGGGCGCACCTGTCGCCGCGGCGCGAGCAGTACGCCGAGCGGGCATAGGGGCGCATGCCCGTGACGCCGTAGAGGCGCGCCTCGTACGCCGCCTCGTCGTGGACGGTGTAGCGCTCGGCGATGACCTCCAGCACGTGGTAGTTGGCCGCGTAGTCCCGGTGGTTGTAGGGCGGGTCGACGTAGAGGACGTCGCAGTCGAGGGCCCGCGCGAGGCGGTTGCCGTCCGCCCGGTAGGCCCGGTGCTCGAGCGGGCTCTCGACGACCGGCGGCGGGTCGAGGCGGAGCGGCGCCTGCGTGTTCGCCTGCCACGTCTTCAGGAACGCCCCGTACGTGCCGGAGATGTTGGCGACGCGGTCGGCCGCCGCGATCAGGCTCGAGAGGAGCAGGTAGAACTCGGCCCGGGCGACGGTCCCGTCTCGCCTCCACGCCACCAGCCGGTCGAGGACGGCGTCGATCCGCCGCGCGTGCTCCTGGCGGAAGTACATCCGCCCGCCGGGCCCGGCCGGCGAGAAGCAGCGCGCGATCAGCCCCGGCGGCCCCGCCGGCGCGATCCCGGCCTCGAGGTGGGCGAGCGCAAGGCAGAGCGGCCCGGCCGCCTCGGCCGGGGCCTCCCCGCGCGCCCGCTCGAACGCCGCCCGCACGGCCGCCGCGTCGCGCGCCGCCCGGACCTCCGGCCGGGCCAGGACGCCCGCGAAGGCCGGATACCGGCTCACCTCGACCGTCGCCACCTGGAGGGCGTAGCTCGCCCGCATCCGGTCGTTGGTCAGGCAGCGGAACCCGAGACCCTTGAAGTGGCGGGCGACGCTCGCCGTCCCGGCGAAGATGTCGAGGAGCGTCGCCCCCGGCCCGACCCCGCGCTCCCCCACGAGGCGCTCGATCTCGCCCAGGAGCTTCGTCTTGTTGCCGATGTAGCGCATGCAGGGAGTGTAGTCAGCGAGGGCACCCGATCTTCAAGTCAATGTTTCGCATCAAATGCGCATCAAATGCTCATCATTTGCGATTCCTCGGTGCCTTTAGCCAGCCAGATTCGGGAAGGGGTTGGACGGTCGGAAGCGGAGGCGTGGTTCGTACGACCATCTCGACATTCCGCCTGCACGTTGGCATGCTCTACGACTCGAGCGAGCCTGAGGCCTGATGAGATCCGAAGACCTACCGCAAGACGCAACCCCGGCAAAGATCCGGGCGACCGCAGACGCCATCGCCCAAGGTGCGCTCGCACCAGAGGACGTGAGCCGTGCCACGGGGCTCAGCCTCCGGCACGTTCACTATCACCTGCAAGCTGCGCGCGTTCTCGGCTTCATCGAGCGAGCTCGAGGCTGGTACCGGCTGACTGACCGCGGAAAGGGCTGGCTCGCAGCACCTATCCTGTCCGCGGCCGATCGAGCCCTCTTTCACCGGGCGATTGCCGACAGCGAGCGCCTCATGCATGCCGCTCCGACGCTTCTCTCGCCCGAGCGGCCCGCAACCGGGGCGCTGGCGGAACGCCTTCAACTGCTCGCCTCCCTTTCGCCAGAGACGGCCAGGCGTCGGGCGGAAACGCTGTTGCGGTGGCGAGCCTACGCGACGGGAGATGACGGCACCCTCTTCCCATTGGACGTGGATGCTTCGCCCGGTACTCCCGCCGACCTTCCGGTGGAGGTGGGCCGTCCCCTGAGGTACGTTCGCGCCCGCAACTACGGATGCCTTAAGGACGCATGGGCGTATCTGGGCGGATTCGTCGTCGCGATCGGTGTAAATGCCTCCGGAAAGACGACCTTTCTCGACGTACCGACCTTCGTGGCCGATGCGCTCCAGGCGGACGTGACGACGGCGCTTCTGAGCAGGGCGCGGACTTTCGAAGAGATCTTGTGGTTCGGTCAGGGCGACCGGTTCGAGATCGTGCTCGAGTTCACGATCCCGGACGGTCTTCGGACCAACGGCGTCTCCGTCGCGAGATACGAGCTCGAGGTCGGACGCGAAGAAGGAGCGGGCGAGGCCCGAGTGCTGTCCGAAGGGCTATTCCTGAAGAACGGCGTCCTTCCGATGGACGTGATCCAGAAGGAAAGAACGCCCCGCGGTTGGCGAAAGGTGCTCGGGCTCTCGTCGAACGGTGCGGCCTGGTACCGGTCCGAACGCACCGAGTGGAAGACCGTCTTTCAGCTTGGATCGCGGAAGCTCGCTCTTTCGCAGCTTCAAGAGGCGAAGACGAGATTCCCTGTAGCTCTTTGGGTGCGCGATGTCCTGACTCAGGGTGTTCAACGTCTCGAGCTGGCGAGCCGCCAGATGCGGGAGCCCGCGTCGCCGCTGCTTCCCCGGAAGTTCCTCCTCGACGGCTCCAATCTTCCGCTCGTCGTGAGGCGCTTCGAGGGCGACGACCCGCAGCGTTTTCGCGACTGGGTCCGGCACGTAGCGCTCGCGATCCCGGATCTCGAGGCTATACGAGTCGTGGAGCGGCCCGAGGACAAGCACCTTTATCTCAAGCTTCGTTACCGTGGCGGGCTCGAGCTTCCGGCCTGGCGGGTCTCCGACGGGACCCTCCGGCTCCTCGCGCTCACGTTGATCGCATTCCTGGACGCGCAGGATGCGGTCTACCTCATCGAGGAACCCGAGAACGGAATTCATCCCCAGGCCCTGGAGATTCTGTATCAGGCGCTCTCGTCCTGCTATCGAAGTCAGGTTCTCGTGGCGACGCACTCGCCGGTGTTCCTGGGGATCGTCCCTCCAAAGCACTTCCTGATCTTTCTCAAGCGAGCGGGAAGTACTCGTATCATGCCCGGTCCGGAGCATCCGGTGCTCCGCGATTGGCGGCACGAAGCCGACCTCGTGACCCTCTTCGCGGCCGGCGTCCTCACTTCGCCGTGAACCTTCTCCTCGTCGTTCCCGACCGAAACTGGGAAGCAGTCATGGGAGCGATTCTCGCGCGACCGGAGGCGCTTGCGATCCAGCCCGTTCCATGGGTGATCAGGCGGCACCCGGGGAAGGACTCGGGCGTGTGCCGGAAGGGAGCTCAGCTCGCGGCCAGTCTTTCGCGCCAGCACACGCATGCGCTACTGATCTTCGACCACGATGGGTGTGGAGACCGGCGACCGCCGGCCGAGATCGAGAGGAGAATACGTGGCGAGCTTAAGCGCCACTGGGCAGACCGAGGCGAGGCCGTTGTCGTCTCTCCGGAACTCGAGCTTTGGATCTGGCGTGCCCGGGCGCAGATCGCGAGAGAACTCGGCATCACGAAGAGCGAGATGCTCCTCCAGCTCGAGGAGGGGGGGGTTTCTCGGGGACGGTCGCAGCAAGCCCACCCCGCCGAAGGACGCACTGGAGAGCTTGCTTCGCGCCGCCAAGAGGGTAAGGTCGTCGGCCGTCTACGGGAGCATCGTCACGCAAGCAAGCCTTCGCGATACGCCCTGCGAGACGGACAGCTACCCGCGATTCGTAACCATCTTGCGCAACTGGTTTCCCCAGTTGCCGAAGGACGCGTAGTCTGATCTGCGCTGCCTGCTACCGCGGCCCGTCGCCGATCGCGAGCAGCTCCATCGCCTCGTGGTTCTTGTCGCCCGAGCCCGAGTGGTGGAGCGGCTTCTGCCGGATCTCGACGTCGCGGTAGGAGTCGAGGAGCAGCGCCCGCAGCCGGTCGAGCCGCTCCGCCCGCGGCCAGCGCTTGAGGAGGAGGCCGTTCGTCTCCGAGTAGCTCCAGACGACGGCGGCCCCGCGCTCGGCCGCCGAGCGCGTCACGGCGCGGAACTCGCGCTCGACCTCGTCGGGCATGCAGAAGCCGGAGAGGAAGCGCTCGCCGAGGACCGGGTAGCGGCCCTTGAGGAGCGCGCCGTCCGCGTCGCGGGCGAGGCGCGGGACCGCGTGGCGGTCGATGACCTCGAGGACGTGGTAGAAGCGCGAGTAGTTGTCCTGGGTGTAGGGCGGGTCGGCGTAGACGACGCGCGGGCGGTCGCGGCGCGCGTCGAGGGCGAGGAACAGCCGCTCGTGGGGCGCCGCGATCGCGCGGTGGCCGGCGAGCGGCGGCCGGCGCTCGAGCTCGCGCGCGAGCCAGGCGCTTCGCGCCCGGAAGAGGGCGGCGATGTCGATCCGGCGGCGGCGGAGGACGGCCCGGACCTCGGAGGGCTTCGAGAGGCCGCGGGGCTGGGCGAAGTGGCTCGTCCCCGACGTCGCCCGGCTGGCCGCGAAGAGGAGGGCGGCGAGGTAGTGGGTCGCGAGGCGCCGGCCATGCGGCTCGCCCCAGTCCGCCGACCTCCGGACGAAGCAGGCGATCGAGTCGCGCCAGGCGTCGATCTCGACCGCCTGGCGGACCCCGAAGTAGACGTTCCGGTAAAGGGCCGTCATGATGGGGCCGGGCCGGCTCACGAGCTCGAGCTCCTTCGCCGGATGGCGGCAGATGCCGCCCCCGCTCGCGAGGTGATCGCGATAGGCGGCGACGTTGGCGGGCCCCTCGGCGTCGGGTGCGTCCAGGAACGCGCGCTCGGCGTCGAGCTCGTCCGCGTACCGGCACGAGAGGACGCTCCGGCCGATGTCCGCCTCGAGCCCCAGGTCCCGGTCGATGTCGGGCCGGCGCCGCCGCGGCAACGGCTCGAGCAGGCTCCGCGCGAGCGTGGCCGCGTAGCTCTGGGCGTCGGCGGCGACGACCTGAGCCTCGCGCGCGAACTCGGCCCCGACGATCCCGGTCCCGGCGAAGAGGTCGACGAGCAGGGGGCGTCCAGGGCGGCGCCCCGCGCCCGGTCCGGCGGCCAGGCGCTCGCGGATGGCCTCGTCGATGAAGCCGCGCAGCAGGCGCGTCTTCACGCCCATGTACCAGATGGTCCCCGCCGGCGGGGGGAGCTTGCGCGTCGCGGACTCCATGGGCGCAAGTCTACTCGAAGGGTCCGACAGGCCCGAGGCGGGGCGGGACGCGCTTCTCGCCCCGTAAGCCATATCGGCGTTGACATTGCGCCGATCGGCATCCATAATGCGCTCTTCGCCGCGATGGATACCCTCAACAGCTACAAGCTCACCCTGATCTTCATCTTCTCGATCGTCATCCCCGCGACCCTCCTCTCGATCTTCGCCGTCGCCGCCATCTCGAGCGAGCGCCGGGCCTACGAGGAGCGCGTCCGGCAGCGGCTCCACGACGGCGCCGACAAGGTCGCGGCCGAGGCCGACCGGAAGCTCGCGGCCCGCGCCGACGAGCTGCTGCGGCAGGTGGCGAGCTTCGAGGGGACCGTCGAGCACGTGGACGGGCTCCTCGACGTCGTCCGCGGGCTCGGGAAGGCCGAGGGGGCGGGGGCGGGGACCGGAGAAGGGGTCGCCGGGCCGGCGTTCCTCGTCGGCCCCGGCGGGGCGCTCCTCCACCCCGACCTCGGGCCGATCGCCGGCGCGCCGCTGCCGCGGTCCGCCCCGGATCCGGCCGCCCAGGCGCGCCTCGACGTCCTCTTCCGCCCGGCCGAGGAGCTCGAGCAGCGGAGCGAGAGCGCCCGCGAGGCGATCGAGGCCTACGACACGATCGCCCGGACCCACCGCACGGACGGGGTCGTCCAGGTCGAGGTGCTCTGGGCCAAGGGCCGGATCTACCGGCGCCTCGGCGACGACCTGAACGCCCTCGAGTGCTACCGCCAGCTCGCCGAGGAGCACCCGCTCGGGCGCGACATCGAGGGGCGGATCCTGGCCCCGGGCGCCTGGCTCGAGCTGGCCGAGATCCAGGGCCGCTACTTCCGCAACGCGCAGCGCCAGGTCGCGGCCCTGCTCGCCTGCGTCGAGACGGTCGCCCGCCACGAGGAGGCCCTCGGGCAAGGGGCGACCTCGTTCTACCTGGGCCGCGCGCTCGAGCTCCTCGGCGCCCTCGAGCCGCAGGCGGCGCGGCGCGCCCAGACGACGCTCGACGCGGCGCGGCGCGAGCGCGAGGGGGCGCGCGCCTTCGCCCGCGTCCTCAAGGGCCTCTTCCTCCCGCGTCTCGCCCAGGCGCTCGAGGCGGCGACGGCCGCGGCGGCCGCGACCTCGCCGTCCGGCTCCGGGGCCGGCCCGGGCGCTTCCCGCTCCGGTCGCGACCTGCGGGCCGCGCCCCCGGCCACGGGCCAGCTCGTCGAGCGCACGCCCGACGGGCGCGTCGTCGTCCTCTACTCCGTCGTCAGGCGCGGGCGCGAGCGCGGGGCGACGCCGCTCGGCCTCGTCGGCTTCCGCCTCGACCTCGACGCCTACCGGCGGCGCGAGCTCGAGCCGATCCTCGTCGCCGCCGCCCACGAGGAGGGATCCTTCAAGGTCGTCGAGCGCGCCCCGGCCGGCGCGCCCGGCTCGGCCGAGGCCGGCGAGATGGCGCGCGTCCCGCTCCGCGCCCCCCTCGACCACCTCGAGGTCGTCGCCGTCCGCCGCGACGACGACCCGGGCGAGACGATCTCCTGGGCGCGCGAGACGATCTACTACTGGGCGATCGCCCTCACGCTCCTCGGCCTCGGCGCCGGCGCCTTCGTCGTGACGCGCACGGTCGGCAAGGAGATGAAGGCGAGCGAGCTCAAGAGCGACTTCGTGACGAACGTCACCCACGAGCTGAAGACGCCGCTCACCTCGATCGGCATGTTCGCCGAGACCCTCCTCCTCGGGCGCGTGAAGGACAAGAAGGAGGCGCAGGAGTGCCTGGAGATCATCTCGAAGGAGGCGGACCGGCTCCGGACGCTCATCGACCGCGTCCTCACGTTCTCGAAGATCGAGGCCGGGAAGAAGCGCTACGACCTCAAGCTCACGGACATGGGCGCCATGGTCGAGGAGACGTGCGACCTCTTCCGCCGGCAGATGCGCACGGCGCCGAAGCCCGTGAACGTCGAGGTGACGATCGTCCAGGGCCTGACGAAGGTCCTCGCCGACCGCGAGTCGATCGAGGAGGTCCTGCTGAACCTGCTCTCGAACGCGTACAAGTACGGCGGCCACGACAAGCGGATCCAGGTGACGGTGACGCGCCGGCGCAAGTGGCTGGCGGTCGACGTCCAGGACTGGGGCGTCGGCATCCCGTGGCGCGAGCAGCGCAAGATCTTCCGCAAGTTCTACCGGGCGAACGACGTGCTCACGCGCGAGGTCGAGGGCAGCGGCATCGGGCTGACGCTCGCGCGCTCGATCGCGCGCGCCCACCGCGGCGACATCACGGTCAAGTCGAAGGTCGGCAAGGGGAGCGCGTTCACCCTCTGGCTACCGAGGTGATCTGACCGATGGAGACCGTGCTCATCATCGAGGACGACCCCTCGATCCTCCTCGGGATCCAGAAGAACCTCCGCTTCGAGGGCTACGACGTGCTCACGGCCCCGGACGGCGAGCGCGGGCTCGAGCTCGCGATCAACCGGCCGCCGGACCTCATCATCCTCGACATCATGCTCCCCAAGATCTCGGGCTTCGAGATCTGCAAGACCCTGAAGAAGAACAACATCCACGTCCCGATCATCATCCTCTCGGCCAAGGACCAGGAGATCGACCGGATCATGGGCCTCGACCTCGGGGCCGACGACTACGTGACGAAGCCCTTCTCGATCCGCGAGCTCGTGGCCCGCATCAACGCCGTCATGCGCCGCAAGCGCCGCTACGAGAAGGAGGCGGCCGTCGAGCGCGTCCGCTTCGGCAAGCTGACGCTCGACATCAAGGGCCAGCAGCTCCTCAGGGACGGGGCGCCGGTCGAGACGAGCGTCCGCGAGTTCAACCTCCTCAAGTTCTTCGTCGAGAACCGCGGCAAGGTCCTCGACCGGAAGGAGATCCTGAACAAGGTCTGGGGCTACGACTACTTCGGGACGGCGCGGACGATCGACAACTTCATAACGAAGCTGCGCCAGAAGGTCGAGGAGGACCCGAACGACCCGAAGCACATCCTGACGGTGCGCGGTGTCGGCTACAAGTTCGTGCCGTAGCTCCCTCGGCCTCGCGCTCGTCGTCGGATCCTTCCACATTTATCGAATCGTGCAAGCCGAGTCGCGGTCGGGCGGGATCCACGCGAACGGCCCGGGCTCAGAAGAGCCGCGCCGGCCGTAGCGCCCCCTCGATGAGCCGGTCGACCTCGGCCTCGAACCGCTCCCCGGCGACGCGCGGGGAGTCGCCGTGGCCGGCGCCCTCGACCGAGAGGAAGACGCACGGGGCGGCGATCGCGGCCGCGACCGCCTTCCCGTGGTCGTGCGGGATCGTGCGGTCCCGCGTCCCGTGGACGACGAGGACGGGGGCCTCGAGGCGCGGCGCCTTCGCGAGGTTGTCGTAGCGCTCGGAGAGCACGCGCCGGGCATCGAGGAACGGCACGGCCCCCTGGAGGACGGCCGGGATCGAGGTGAACGGCGCCTCGAGGATCAAGCCGGCGACGGGCCGCCTGAGCGCCAGCTCGACGGCGACGCCCGTCCCGAGCGAGTGGCCGTACACGAAGAGCCGCCCGGGCGCGGCCCCGTGCCGCTCGACGAGGTGGTCGTACGCGGCCTCGGCGTCCCGGTACAGCCCCTCCTCGGACGGCGTCCCCTCGCTCCGCCCGTAGCCGCGGTAGTCGAGGACGAGGACGTTCGCCCGGGCCCGCTCGCCGAAGCGCGCCAGCCAGCGGGCCGGGCCGGCCAGGTTGCCGCCGTTCCCGTGGAGGTAGAGGACGGTCGCGCGCGCCTCCTTCCGCGGCAGGTAGACGGCCGTGAGGCGCACGCCGTCCGAGGCCCGAAGCTCGCAGTCCTCCGCCCCCCCGATCCCGAGCCGGGCCGCCTGGAAGTCCTTCGCCAGCGGCCGCGGCTGGTAGATGAAGCCGTCGCCGATGCCGGCGAGGGCGAACGCGCCCGCGAGGAGCGCGACCGCCGGGAGACGGCGAGGTCCTCCGACCCTTCTCATTCCCGCGGCCCGCCCGAGCCGTCCTCGTCCTCCTCCCTTCGCGGCGGCGGCGCCGCCGAACCGATCGGCCGCGAGAGGTCGGGCGGCGGCGTCGCGATCGCGCCGTGGGTCTTCTCGATCTCCTTCACGTGGTCCTCGGCCGTGTAGGCGGGCTTCGACTTCGGCCAGCGGGCGATGACCTCGCGGTAGAGGGCGACGGCGGCCCGCGGGTCCTCCTCGGCCAGGCGGGCGGCCTTCTTCACCATGCTCCAGGCCGCCTCCTCCTGGTCGCCGGCCAGCTCGACGACGTTCTTTTCCGGGTCCGGCCGCTTGCGGAGGGCGTAGCTCGCGTAGCCGGCGATCAGGAGGGCGAAGACGAAGAGGCCGAGGAGGGCGAGCCCGAGCGAGGTGGAGCTCCGCGCGGGCCCGGCCGCGAGCGACCGCTCGCGCCGGCCGTCGCCGCGCCCGCCGCCGTCCCGCCCGAGCGCGGGCGCCCGCAGGAGGGCGCCGCCGCCGCGCCCGAGCCCCGGGCCGGCCGCCATCCCGCCCGCCGGGCCGATCGCCCCCGCCCCGGCCGCGCCGCCGCCGCCGCTCCCGCCGCCTCCCCGGCCCTGGAGGACGCGCTCCATCTCCTCGAGCAGCTCGACCGGCGAGCCGTAACGCTCGTCCGGGTCCTTCGCCATCATGCGGAGGATGAGGTCGTTCACGCCCTTCGAGACGCGGTTGTTGCGGCGCCGCGGCGGTACCGGGTCCTCGGTCAGGTGCTTCGTCATGAGGACCATCGGGCTCGTCCCGGCGAACGGCGTCTCGCCCGTGACGACGTGGTAGAGGGTCGCCCCGAGCGAGTAGATGTCGCTCCGGATGTCCACCTTGTGCTCGCCGCGCGCCTGCTCGGGCGAGACGTAGTGCGGCGTCCCGAGCGACGTCCCGCGCGCCGAGCCCCCCGCCCCGCTCGCCGAGAGGCCGCGCCCCTGCTCCTCGGGCGTCATGGCGAGGCCCAGGTCGCAGAGCTTGGCCGTGTCGTTCCGGGCGATCATGATGTTCTGCGGCTTCACGTCGCGGTGGACGAGGCCGTGCTTCTCGGCGTGGGCGAGGGCGCGCGCGACCTGCATGCCGATCTTGAGCGCCCGCTTCTCCGGCAGCGCCCCCTCGCGCTCGATCACGCCCGAGAGCGGCTCGCCGTCTATGTACTCCATGGCGAAGTAGCGGAAGCCGTTCGCCTCGCCGACGTCGATCCCGGCGACGATGTTCTCGTGGTTCAGGCGGGCGAGCGCCCGGGCCTCGGTCATGAAGCGCTTGAGGTAGGTCTCGTCGCGGCTCGACTCGGGGGACAGGACCTTCAAGGCGACGATGCGGTCGAGCGAGAGCTGCCGGGCCTTGTAGACGGCGCCCATGCCGCCCTTGCCCAGGAGGGCCAGGATCTCGTAGCCCGGGATCTGGAGCTTCTGCGGCGGCACCGGCTCGGAAGGGCTCGGGACCGGCCCGGCGCCCAGGTCGGCGGCGAGCATGGTCTCGAGCCGGGCGAGCCCCTTCCGCGTCAGGTAGCCCTTCTCGACGAGGATGTCGCCGAGCCCCTTGCCGCCGCCTCCGACGCCGCCGCGGTCCTTGGCCCCGGCGGCCGCCGACAGGCGGGCCCGGATCTTCAGGCACTCCTCGACCTGGCCCGGCGTGACGAGGCGCTCGCGCACCCCGAGCTCGCCGAGGCGGCGGTCGGCTTCGTCCGTCACGCTCGCCACGGGCGGAATTATAGCCTTGGAGCCTCAGGGCGGAAAGGCTTGGGCGAGGAACCGCCGCCACGCTTCGAGGTACCGGGAGTCGAGCCAGACCGGGTCGTTGTGGCCGAAGCCGTCGAGCTCGAGGAAGGCCTTGCGGGCGGACGGACAGGCCTCGTGGACCGCGCGGCCCTGGTCGAAGGGGACGACCTCGTCGGCGCGCGAGTGGATGACGAGGAGCGGCCCCCGCCACTCGCGGACGACCTCGTCGTTCGGAAGGTCGCGCGAGAGCAGGAGCGGGCCGAGGAAGGGGATCACGCGGCCCGCCATCGCCCGGAGCGACCGGAACGGCGACTCGAGGACGAGCCCGCCGACGCGGAGGTCGCGCCTCCGCGCGAGGGCGGTCGAGACGCCGCTCCCGATGGACTCGCCGTAGAGCACGATCCGTCCGGCCGGGACCCCGCGCGCCTCGATCCAGGCGAGCGCGCCGGCGGCGTCGTCCACCACGCCGTCGACGGACGGGCTCCCCTGGCTCTCGCCGAAGCCGCGGTAGTCGTAGAGGAGGACGTCGACGTCGAGCGCGGCCAGCGCCGCCAGGCGGTCGAGCCGGTACCCGAGGTGCCCGGCGTTCCCGTGCGAGTAGAGGACGACGGGGCGCGCCGGCGCGCCCTTCGCGCGCGCCGCGCCGGGCTCGGGGCCGAGCCAGACGCCGCGGAGGGCCGTGCCGTCGGCGGCCGGGAACGACACGTGCTCGACGACCCGCCCCGGGATGCGCGGCAGGGGCGGCGGCCCCGGCAGGCGCTCGGGGAAGAAGATCAGGCGCGACTGGAAGGCGTGGAGGGACACGGCGGCCAGAGCCAGGAGAAACGCCCAGCGGAGCGATCGGCGGAGGATCCGGCGCGGAAGAGAGGGGTCACCGGTCGCCGGAGCGCCAGGCACTTAGAAGTACGCCGAGTACTTCTTCACGCCCGAGAGCACCTTGTCCACGTAGCCGTCGTGGTAGGTGACGGTCCTCGGGTCCTGCCCCTCCTTCGACGCCTGGCGGACCGCGCCGATGCCGGCGTTGTACGCGGCGATCGCCTTGTCGAGGTCGCCCGAGATGATCGCGGCTACGAGGTTGGGCGGCACGCCGTACTTCTCGGCCGCGCTCTCGATCGCCTGGCGCTGCTCGAGGACGCGCGCCGTCGTCGACCCGGGCTTGGGCTCGGGCGCCGCGGCCTTCTCGCCGAGGAGCTTCTTCCACGTGTTCTCGCCGACGACGCCGTCCGCCTCGAGGCCGTTCGCCCGCTGGAACTGGGTGACGGCGCGCAGCGTCGAGGGACCGAACGTCCCCTCGGCGCCGATCGACGGCAAGCCCATCTTCGAGCGGTAGGCGTTCAGCGCCTGCTGGAGGTCGCGCACGTCCTGGCCGCGCGACCCGTACTTGAGCAGCGGCCGCTCGGCCGCCGAGGCGCCGCCGGTCGAGCCCGTCGCCGGCCCGGCCGCCGGCCGCCCCGAGGCGGCCGCGGCGCGGGAGAGCCGGCCCGCCAGGGGGTCGGCCCCGAAGGCGAGGCGGGCGAGCTCGGACGACCCGGCGTCGGGCGTGCGCCCCGGCCCCGCGCCGGGCGCGGCCGCCGGTGCCTCGCCGGGCGCGCCGGCCGGGCCTCGCGGCCCCTGCGTCTCTCCGACCCGCGAGAACTCGCCGAACGGCTGGCCCGGGCGAGACCCGATCGAGCTCATGCGTCCCTCCCCCTTCCGGAGACCGCCCTATTGTACCGCCCGGACCCCGCTGAGAAAGCCCCTCATCCCTGCCCCCGGGGCCCCCGCGCGCCGCCCGTGGCCGGGAGTCGTTCCGTATGGCAAAATCGAGGTATGGCCACCCCGACCTCCTCCAGCTTCCTCCGCCGGCTCCTGAGCGAGGGCCACCTGCGCGAGGAGCAGCTCCAGGACGCGCGCGCTCTCCGCTCGGGGTCGAAGCAGTCCCTCGTCCAGTGCGTCGTGAAGCTCGGGCACCTGCCCGAGGAGCAGCTCGTGGCGATGCTCGCCCGCCACGCCGGTTGCCCCGTGGTCGACGTCGAGCGGGTCGCGCCGGACCAAGACCTGCTCGCCCGCCTGCCCTACCGGGTGGCCCAGAGCCGCGGCGTCCTCCCCCTGCGCATCGAGGACGGCCAGGCCGTGGTCGCCATGTCCGACCCGACCGACGTCATCGCCCGCGACGAGCTCGTCTCGATCCTGCGCGCCCCGGTGAAGCCGGTGGTGGCGGCCCCGAGCGCCCTCGAGCGCGCGATCACGAACGCCTACCGCCCCGAGGAGGCCGCGGTCTGCGAGCTCATCGAGCGCTACGCCGAGAGCACGACGGCCACGCCGATCGAGGTGATCGCCGCCGAGGAGGACCTGGGCGGGCGCAGCGGGATGACCTACGTCGGGGCCGGCGTCGGCGCCGGCCTCGGCGGCCTCGGCGGGCCGGCGCTCGCCGCCGCCGGCGCCCCGGGCGCCCTGTCCGGCGCCGGCGAGCCGACCGACGTCGTGGCCGAGACCTCGCCGATCGCCGAGCTCGTGGGCGTGATCCTGCGCGACGCCGTCCGCCAGCGCGCCAGCGACGTCCATCTCGAGCCGCACGAGCAGGAGCTCCTCGTCCGCTACCGCGTCGACGGCATCCTCCGCGAGGTCCAGCGCCTGCCGCGGACGGTGCGCTCGCAGGTCACGTCCCGCATCAAGATCGTCGCCCGGATGGACATCGCCACGACGCGAAAGCCGCAGGACGCGCGGGCGATGATGCTCTACGACGGCCGGCGCATCGACCTGCGCGTCTCGACGCTCCCGGCCCTCCACGGCGAGAAGGTCGTCATCCGTCTCCTCGACCCGACGAACCTGATCCTGGACCTAAAGGGCGTGTTCCCGGCGGAGGAGGCGCAGCTCGTCGAGTCGCTCCTCCGGCGGCCCCAGGGTCTCCTCCTCATCACCGGCCCGACCGGCTCGGGGAAGACGACGACGCTCTACTCGGCCGTGAGCCGCCTCCGCGACAAGTCCCGCAGCATCGTGACGATCGAGGACCCGGTCGAGTACAAGCTCGAGGGCCTGAACCAGGTCGAGGTCCACGAGCGCGCCGGGTTCGACTTCTCGTCGGCCCTGCGCGCCCTCCTGCGGCAGGACCCGAACGTCATCCTCGTCGGCGAGATCCGCGACGAGGAGACCGCGAAGGTCGCGCTCCAGGCGGCCATCACCGGTCACCTGATCCTCTCGACGATGCACACGACCGACGCCGCCTCGGCCATCTCGCGGCTCGCGAACCTCGGGGTGGACCCGTCGCTCGTCGCCGAGGGCGTCACGGGCGTCGTCGCCCAGCGCCTCGTCCGCCGGCTCTGCTCGCACTGCCGCGAGCCGCACCGGGCGACGGGGCCGGAGGTCGAGCGGGCGAGCCCGACGCTCGAGGGGGCCTCCGTCTTCAAGCCGCGCGGGTGCGACCGGTGCGACTACGTCGGCTACCGGGGCCGCGTCGCCGCCAGCGAGGTCCTGGCCCTGACGCCGGAGCTCCGCGACCTGATCGTCACCCGCCGCCCCGAGAACGAGATCCGGAAGGCCGCCCGGGCGAGCGGCGTCGACAGCATCTTCGACTCGGCGATGAAGCTCGTGCTCTCGGGGACGACGACGCTCGAGGAGGTCGGGCGCGCGATCCCGCGCGACCTCGTCGAGTCGACGCTCCGCTGCGGCTCGTGCGGCGAGGGGCTCGAGCGCGACTTCCGCGTCTGCCCCGGGTGCGGCACGGCGCTGACCGCGGTCTGCTCGAAGTGCCGGCGCGAGATGCGCTCGACGTGGCGGTTCTGCCCGGGGTGCGGGAAGGCCTCGGGGCGGAAGGAGAGGGCCGCCCCGGCGACGACGCCGGCCGGGGCCGCGGCCCCGCCCGGGCCGGTGCCCGAGCCGGTCGCCGACGCCGCCCTCGCCGCCCCCGTGCCGGCCGCCGCCGCCGGCGTGGCCCGGGCGCCGGCCGCCGCCGTCTCGGCGACCGCGGCGACCCCGCCGGGCGGCGTCGAGGCGGCCGCCGACCGCAAGCTCGAGGTCCTCGTCGTCGACGACGCCCAGGACACGCGGATGATCGTCGACGCCGTCCTCAAGCGCGCGGGCTACGGGGTGAGCCAGGCCTCGGGCGGCGAGGAGGCGCTCCGCAAGATCGCCGCCCGCCTCCCGGACGCCGTGATCCTCGACTACTCCATGCCGGACCTGGACGGCATCCAGGTCTGCAAGCGGCTGCGCGGACGGCTCGAGACCGCGTCCCTGCCCATCATCCTGCTCACGGGGCGGACCGAGGACGGCGTCGCCTCGGAGGCGTACGAGGCGGGGGCCGACGACTACCTGACGAAGCCGGTCGTGCCGGCCATGCTCGTCAAGCGCCTCGGGCTCGTCCTCGAGCACAAGGCCAAGTACGAGCGGACGACGGCGGTCTCGGCGCCGGCCCTCGGATCAAGGCCTTAGGGGCGCGAGCGCGTCGCGGACGCGCGCGGCCTCGCCGTCGACGGACGAGGCGAGCGAGCGCGCCTCCTCCAGGCGGCCGGCGCGCGCCGACGACTCGATCCGCTGGAGAAGGCCCGCGAGCCCGTGGGCCCCGAAGTTGACCGAGCTGCCCTTCAGGCGGTGGGCGGCCTGCATGAGCGCCCGCCCGTCGGCGCCTTCCGCCGCCCGGCGGATGGCCTCGAGGCCGGACGGCAGGTCCCGGAGGTAAATCTCGACGAGCTGGCCGAGGAGGTCCTCGTCGCCCTCGCCCGAGAACTCCCGGAGGTTCGCGAGCGCGGTGGGGTCGATCGCGGGGCCGGGATCGGGGACGGGGCCGGGGGCCGGGATGGGGACGGGGATGGGGATGGGGGTGGGGGGAGGGGAATCGGGGGGAACGGGGGCGGGGACCGGGGCGAGGGCGGGGACGGAGGGAGGGGGCGCGGCGGCGGGGGCCTCAGGGGAGAGCGGGAGGGGCGCGACCCGGCGGGCGTAGCGGTCGACCATCCGCGCCAGGGCCTCGGCCGCGATCGGCTTCGAGAGGAAGTCGTCCATGCCCGCGGCCAGGCACGCCTGGCGGTCCTCGGGACGGGCGTTCGCGGTCAGGGCGACGATCGGCGTCCGCCGGCCCGAGCCGCCCTCGCGGCGCCGCACCTCGGCCGTCGCCGCGAAGCCGTCGAGGTTCGGCATCTGGCAGTCCATGAGGACGAGGTCGTAGGGGGCGAGGGCGAGGGCGTCGACCGCCTCCCGCCCGTCGCCGGCGACGTCCGCCCGGCAGCCGAGCTTCTCGAGCAGACGCACGGCGACCTTCTGGTTGACGACGTTGTCCTCGGCGACGAGGACGCGCACGCGCCGCCCCTCGCCCCCCTCGGCGGGCGGGGGCCTCGTCTCGAGCGGCGCGGCGGCGGCGGCGGGCGCGGGCGACGGCGCGGGCGCCGCCATGACCGTCGCCAGGCAGTCGAAGAGCTGGGAGTGGCGCACGGGCTTCGTGAGGTAGGCCGCGACCCCGGCCTCCCGGGCGCGCCGGGCCTGGCCGCGCCGCCCGAACGACGTCAGCATCACGAGGCGGGTCGCCGCGATCGCCGGGTCGTCCTTGATCGCCCGCGCGAGCTCGAGGCCGTCCATGCCCGGCATCATGAGGTCGAGGACGGCGACGTCGAACGGCTTCGCGGCCGCGGTGGCGGCCCTCAGGGCCTCGAGGGCGCTCGCGCCGTCCGCGACCGCCTCGCTCGTCATCCCCCACGCCGCGACCTGCGTCGTCACGAGCATCCGGTTCGTCTCGTTGTCGTCGACGACGAGGACGCGGAGCCCGGCGAGGTCCGTCCGGGTCTCGGACGGCGCCGGCCCGGACGGCTCGTCGAAGCGGGCCGTGAACCGGAAGGTGCTGCCCCGGCCGGGCTCGCTGAGGACGTCGATGGATCCGCCCATGGCGTCGACGAGCCGCTTCGAGATCGCGAGCCCGAGGCCGGTCCCGCCGTAGCGCCGCGTGGTCGAGGCGTCGGCCTGCGAGAACGGCTGGAAGAGGCGCTCGAGGGTGTCCGCCGGGATCCCGATCCCGGTGTCGCGCACCTCGAACCGGATCCGGATCCCGCCCGGGCCCCGGCCCGCGCCCGGGCCCGCCTCCGGCCTCAGGGTCACGACGACCTCGCCCCGCTCCGTGAACTTGACCGCGTTGCCGACGAGGTTCACGAGCACCTGCCGCAGCCGGGCCGGGTCGCCGGCCACGCGCGCCGGGACGTCGGGGTAGGCGAGGGCGTGGACCTCGACGCCCTTCGCGTGCGCCGTCTCGGCCAGGAGCTCGACGACGTCCTCGACCGTGCGCCTGAGGTCGAAGTCCACGATCTCGAGCTCCACGCGGCCGGCGTCGGCCTTCGAGAAGTCGAGGATGTCGTTGATGACGGCGAGGAGCGACTCGGCGCAGGACCGCACGGACTGGGCGTACTCGCGCTGCTCGCGCCCGAGCGGCGTGTCGAGGAGGAGCCCGGTCATGCCGATCACGCCGTTCATGGGCGTGCGGATCTCGTGGCTGACCGTCGCCAGGAAGGCCGACTTCGCCCGGGTCGCGTCCTCCGCCCGGAGCCGCGCCAGATCGAGCTCGCGCGAGCGCTTCTCGAGCTCGGCGTTCAGCTCCTTCGAGTGGCGCAGCGCCCGCGCCGTCGACGCCCGGAGCCCCTCCGCCGTCCGGGCCGTGAAGGCGATGTAGACGTTGAACGCCGTGATCGCGAGGAGCTTCGTGAGCTCGGCCGGCCACGAGATGGGCCGCCCCTCCCCGAGGGCGAGCCAGGCGAGGAGCCCGAGGTAGCCCGCAAAGGCGGCGAGCGCGAAGGCGAGGACGCGCCGGAACGTCGTGTTCGTCTGGTCGGCGACGCGGGTCGCGAGGAGGAAGAAGAACCAGCTCCGATCGCTGCCCGTGGCGTAGATGACGGCCAGGAAGGCGACGAGGTCGAGACCGAGGAAGATGTCCCCGAGGACCGGTCCGGTGCGGTCGTACAGCAGACGCAGGACGAGCCAGGCCGCGAGCGCGTACAGGACGACGGCCCCGCCGAGCGCGACCTCGCGCGCGCCCGCGGCCTCGCCGAGGACGAACCGGGCGTGGAGCGGGGCGAGGGCGGCGAGGAGCGCGAAGCCGAGGAGGCGGAAGGGCGGGAGCTGCCGGAGGTGGTAGCGCCGCTCCCGCTCGGACCGCTTCCCCGAGCCGAGGTCCCGGTCGCGGTCGCCCGCCCTGCGATCGAGGTCCGGGAGGCCGCCGCCCGCCGCCGACATGCCGTCGCCCTCCCCGATGACCCGGACGCCGGTCTGCATCAGTCAACCTAAGGTCCAGCCTGGCGCTCGTCAAGCGCCCGGTCGGGCATCGGGGAGCTGGGCACGGCGGGGTCCCGTCGGGTACGATCCCCGGGAATGCGAACGATCCGAGTCGACCACCCGGCGACGGGCGAGGCGTACTGCGAGGTCGCGCTCCTCGAGCGCCCCGCGCTCGATCCGCTCCTCGATCGGGCCGTGGCCGCGCAGCAGGCGTGGGGGCGGGCGCCGGTCGAGGACCGCGTCGCCCTCGTCCGCCGCTTCGTCGAGCGTTTCCTCGAGGCCGGGGAGGCGGTCGCCCGGGACATCACGGGGATGATGGGGAAGCCGATCGCGCAGGCGCGGCGCGAGGTCGAGACGATGGCCGAGCGCGCCCGGCACATGGCCGGCGAAGCGCCCGGCGCGCTCGCCGACCAGGTCCTGCCCGAGAAGCCCGGCCTCTTCCGGAAGATCGAGCGCGTCCCGCTCGGGGTCGTCGTCGACATCGCTCCCTGGAACTACCCGCTGCTGACGGCCGTCAACGTGATCGCGCCGGCCGTCCTCGCCGGCAACGCGGTCGTCGTCAAGCACGCGGCCCGGACGCCGCTCTGCGCCGAGGCCTTCGCGCGGGCGTTCGAGCGCGCGGGCGCGCCGCCTGGCCTCGTCCAGGCTGCCCACCTCGACCACGCGACGGCGGCCGCGCTCCTAGCCCACCCGGCGGTCCGGTACGTCGCCCTCACCGGCTCGGTCCCGGCCGGCCGCGCCGTCTATCGCCAGGCGGCGGAGCGGCTGATCGACTGCGGCCTCGAGCTCGGCGGCAAGGACCCGGCCTACGTCTGCGAGGACGCCGACCTCGACTTCGCGATCGCAAACGTGAGCGACGGCGCCTTCTACAACGCCGGGCAGTCCTGCTGCGCCGTCGAGCGCGTCTACGTCCACCGCGCCGTCCACGACCGCTTCCTCGAGGGGGCGGTCGCCTTCGCCCGCGCCCTCCGCCTCGGCGACCCGTTCCGGGACGAGACGACGCTCGGCCCGCTCGCCCAGCCGGGGGCGCCCGAGGAGATCGCGGCCAAGGTGGACGAGGCGCGACGCCGCGGGGCGCGCGTCCTCGCGGGCGGCCGGCCGACCACGGTCGGGGGCCGCGGCCGCTTCCTCGAGCCGGCGGTCGTCGCCGACGCGACGCCCGACCTGGCCCTCATGGCCGAGGAGACGTTCGGGCCGGTGCTCGCGGTCGCGCGCGTCGATTCCGACGACGAGGCCGTTCGCCTCATGAACGACAGCCGCTACGGGCTCTCGGCCTCGGTCTGGACGCGGGACCGGGAGCGGGCGGAGCGCCTGTGCGCGCGCCTCGAGGCCGGGACGGTCTACATGAACCGCTGCGACTTCCTCGACCCGGCCCTCCCCTGGGTCGGCGTCAAGGAGAGCGGGCTCGGGTGCACGCTCTCGCGCCTCGGGCTCGAGGCCCTCACGCGACCGAAGAGCTGGCACTTCCGGGTGACGACGCCGTGACCCTGAAGGCGGGCGACGTCCGGGCCTGGGAGCGGACGTTCACGGTCGAGGACGTCCGCGCGTTCGGCGAGATCACGGGCGACAAGGGCGGACACCACGTGCAGCCGGACGCCCGCGGCCGCCTCATGGTCCAGGGGCTGCTGACGGCGACGCTGCCGACCAAGATCGGCGGCGACCTCGACTACATCGCCCGCGAGATGGTCTTCGAGTTCCTGCGCGCCGTCTTCACGGGCGACACCGTGCGCTGCGAGGTGACGTTCACGACGGTCGAGCCGGACGGGCGCAAGACGCGCGTCGAGGCGACCTTCACCGGCCGCAACCAGGCGGGCGAGGAGGTGATGCGCGGCACGACGCGCGGGATCGTCCGGGCCGCGCCTCCGTCGCCCTAGACTGGCGGCCGGCTACTTCTTGCGGCCGCCGCCCCCGCCGCCGCCCGCGCCCGACGTCTCGGCCAGCATCGTCCCGTCCGAGATGTAGGACACGTTCTGCCACGGGATGAAGTCCCGCGGCACGTCCTCGCGGTCGCCGGAGCCGACGACGATCCCGTTGTCGCCGATCCTCAGGACCTCGCCCTCGACGCCCGCCGGGTAGCCGTAGTTGCTGAGCGGCGCGAGCGTCGCGAGGCGCACGTACGACGGCGCCTTCGAGAGCATGAGCCACTTGCCGAGATCCTTCTCGGCGCCCTTGTTCACCTTCAACAGGTACTCTTCCACGGTTCCCCCCCTATGGCTGCGGCCACCTCTCCCATCCCTCCGGCCACACCACCTTGTCGGCCGTGAACCGGAGCGCGTCGCCCTCCGGCCAAGGCGCGCCGGCCGGCTCCTCGATGATCTCGAAGACGCCGTGATCGAACGGCTTGCCGATCGCGAGCAGCTTCTGGCGCACGCGCTCGCGCCGCCCCCGGCCGCGCATCTCGAGCGCCCGGTGGTGACAGTAGACGTTGTTGCCCCGCCGTCCGAAGAAGACGTGCGTCGTCCAGGAGCAACCGGCGCGGCAGAGGTCGGCGTAATCGCACTCCTTGCAGAAGCCCCAAAGGTGCTCCGTGCCGCGCGGCGTGCCGCCCCCGAGGTTGAACGTCAGCTCGGGCGTCTCGAGGATCTCGCGCAGCGGCCGGTCGCGGATGTTGCCGCCCGTGTAGGCGTCGGTCGGGAGCGAGGGGTCGCCCTTGATCTTGCCGTCGGCCTCGATCCCGAGCGTCGACAGGCCCGCCTGGCAGCCCATCCAGAACGAGTTGGTCCTGAGCGCGTGGTAGCGGATGATGTGCTCGTACGGCCCGAAGTAGCCGATCGACGAGCCGGGCGAGACGACCAGGCCGGCCCGGTTCGCGCGGTTCGTCACGCGCGCGAGCATGTCGTAGACGTCGCAGAGCTCGGCCGGCTGGAGCAGGATCTCCGGGTGGTCGGCCGCGTGCCCCATGGGCACCGTCATCTGGTACTGCCACGCCAGGACGCCGGCCGCCTCGATCAGCTCGTAGAGCCGCGGGATCTCGGGCGCCGAGAGGCGGTTCACCTGGGTGTTGCAGCCGTACGGCAGCCCCACGGCCCGGAAGTGGTCGATCGTCTCGAAGCAGGCGCGGAACGAGCCCTCGACGCCGCGCAGCCGGTCGTGGGTCGGCTCGAGGCCGTCGATCGAGACCGAGACGAAGGCGAAGCCCGCGTCCTTCATGCGGCGGGCGAGCGCGCGCGAGATCCCGTAGCCGCCCGTCGTCATGGTGAGGACCATGCCGCGCGCGACGATCGCCCGCGCGATCTCGAGCCAGTCGCGGCGCAGGAAGGCCTCGCCGCCGATCAGGCTGACCTCGCGGATCCCGCACTCGTCGAGCTGGCGGACGAGGTCGAGCGCCTCCGCGGTCGTCAGCTCATCCGGCCGCTTCGGGCCGGCGCGCGAGCCGCAGTGGCTGCACTTGAGGTTGCACTTGAGGGTGATCTCCCAGACGGCGTAGCTCGTGCGCTTGTAGTCGTCGTCCGGGGAGACGGCCGGCGCCTGCGCGACCGCCGCGGGGGCGGGCCCGGGCGCAGGCGCGGCCGCCGTCTTCCGGGGCATCCGCCCGGCCGCGGCCTTGCGAGCCGCCGGCAACGCTCAGCTCCGCGGCTTGGTGGGGGGGCAGGTCGACGCGTCGACCGGGGGCCTCACCGGCACGCCGTACTTGGGCGTGATCACCGGCCGCGGCGGGTCGCCGCCGGGGCGCGGGACGCCGTACTTGGGGGTGATCACGGGGCTCGGCCCGCCGCCGCTTCCGCCCGGGAACGGGACGCCGTACTTGGCGACGATGACCGGATCCGGGCTGCCGCCGCCGCCGGGACGCGGGACGCCGTACTTGGGCGTGATCACCGGACCGGGCTTGCCGCCCGTGCCGCCCGGGAAGGGAACGCCGTACTTGGCCACGATGACGGGGTCCGGGCTGCCGCCGCCGCCCGGGCGCGGGACGCCGTACTTGGGCGTGATCACCGGACCGGGCTTGCCGCCCGTGCCGCCGGGGAAGGGGACGCCGTACTTGGCCACGATCACGGGGTCCGGGCTGCCGCCGCCGCCGGGACGCGGGACGCCGTACTTGGGCGTGATCACGGGGCCCGTCTGCGAGCCGATGCCGCCCGGGAAGGGGACGCCGTACTTGGCGACGATCACCGGGCTCTCGCGCGAGACCGCCGGCTTCGGCTTCGAGACGCCCGCGCCGCCGCCGAGCTTCTTCACGAGCCCGGGGTGGGCGACGCCGGGCCCCTCGATCCGCTTCGTGTCGGCGCGCTTGCCCGACGCGAGCTGGGCCCGCGGGCTCGTCGGCTTCCGCTCGGCCGCGAGCTTCACCCGCGCCCGATCGACCGCGGCGCCGAGCGCCTCCTGGTCCTGCCAGCCCGAGCGCGGGAGCTTGCCCGCCTTCTCGGTCGCCGCCTCGCCCTTCGCGCGCTGCGACTCGACCGGCTGCTGCTCGTCGAACCGCCCGCCGCGCGCCCCACCGACGCCGCCGACGCCCATCGTGCTTCCTCCCGCCTTCAAGCCGTAAGGCCACACGCGCTTTCGAGCGCGAGGCGCAAATTGTAGCGCGGCGAGGAGGCCCGAACAAGGGACGCTCGGGCTCGGACTCGGTCCCGGTCTCGGGCACGGCGGCCGAGGCGGCGCGCGCGGCGCCGCCCTCGAGCGCGACCCCGCGCACGGCCCCGCCTTCGCAGTCGAGCCTCTCGACCGCCGCCTCCGTCTCGATCCTCACGGAGGCGGCCTCGGCCGCGGCGCGCAGCCCGTCGACGAGCGTCCGCCAGCCCCGTCGATGTAGAGGACGCCGGTCGTGATCGCGCGCCGGATCTGCTCGAGGGCGGCGCCGGCGCTCTGACGGGCCGGGTCGTCGGCGTACGTCGCGAGGCGAACGAGCGCCGCCACGAGGTCGCGGGCCCGCGCGGAGCTTCTTGTCCTTCGCGCGCGCCAGCCGGTCGAGGACGACGAGCGTCGGGCAGAGGACGGTCTTCGCCCCGGCGACCCGGGCGGCCAGCGCGCGCACGCGCTCGGGCGGCACGCGGTCGTACGCGCCAGCCCGAGAGGTCGAGGAGCCCGCCCGGCTTCTCGCCGACCGCGCGCGCGAGCCAGGGGCCGAAGCCGGAGAGGTGCTCGATCTCGTCGAGGCCGGCCTCGAGCGCGTCCTCGAGCGGCACGGACTCGGGCACGTGGCCGACGGCCCGGAGCCCGAGCGCGTGGGCCTCGGCGATGGCGGCCCGGAACGGCCCGGGCTCGAGGAGCGAGTAGACCTTGATCTCGTCGACCGAGGCGGCGTGGAGCTTGCGCACGGCCGCCCGCGCCTCCTCCTCGGTGTCCACCGGCTCGCTGAACGGCCAGACGGGCGGGTCGCCGTCGACGATCGCCCCCGTGACGCGGAGCTCCGGGCCGAGGGCCTCGCCGCGCGCGAGCCTCTCGCGGAGCGCGACCCGCTCCTTCGTCGGCCCGCCGAGGTCGCGGGCGAGCGTGACGCCGTTCGCGAGCAGCAGCGGGGCGAACGTGTCCGGGTGGATGACGTGGACGTGGGCGTCGACCAGCCCCGGGATCAGGTAGAGCCCGGCGCCGTCGATCACCAGGACGTCCGCGCCGAGCTCGACCTCGGCCGACGGGGCGACGCGCGCGATCCGCTCGCCCTCGATCACGACGGTGCGATCCGGGAGCGCGGTCCCCGCCTCGACGTCGATGACCGCGACGCCCCGGATGGCGACGACCGCCGCCGCGACGAGCGCGGCCGCGAGCGGGCTCACGCCGAGCTCGCGACGCGCGAGCGGTGGAAGCTCTCGAGCTCGCGGTTGGCGCGGACGATCGACGCGAGCTGCAGGACGAGCCTCGCGAGCGCCGCGCCCGGGACGGCGAAGTAGAGCTCGTCGTCGCCGAGCCCGGTGTAGACGCGGTTGCCGATGCAGCCGACGCTGACGACGGCGCGCCCCGCGCGGATCGCCTCGGGGATCGCGGCGCACGTCGGGCGCCCGAGGAGGCCCTCGGCATGGCCGATCCCGGCCATGCCGGCGGCCTCCGACAGCAGCATCGCCTGGCGGGCGTTCGCGCGCACGAGGACGACGTCGGGCGGCGCGGGGGCATCGGAAAGGGGGGCGTAGGTCGCGACCTCGAGCGGCGCCGCGCGCCGCGGGATGTGCGGCACCTCCTCGATCTTCAGGTACTGGAGCCCCACCATCGTGCCGATCAGCCCCTCGAGCTCCTTCGCCTTCTCGGGCGTGAGCGGGGCGTGGTGCGTGTGGGCGCCGATCGGGCAGCCATGGTGGTCCTCGGCGACCGTGTGGAACGCCCGGCCCTCGCCCGCCATCTTCCAGTACGTGCAGCCCGAGACGGCGGGCGCCTCCACCCTCTCCGCGCCCGCCGGCGGCGCCGCCGTGAAGGTCACGGCCACCGGCGCGTGCGCCAGGCCGAGCAGCTCGCGGAGCCGCCTCTCGATCACCGCCGTTTCCGTCATACGCCTCCCCCTCCTCCTCCGCGCAGGGCCAACTGGCCCTCGGTCGGCTCCGCTCAGCAGAACCAAGGCTCCGAAAGCCTCGGCGCGCGCCTTCGATCCCGCCCGGGCGGGGCCGCCCGCGCCGGCCGGCGCGGCTCCGCGAGCGCCCGCACCTTGGCGACCGTCGCCGCCGCGTCCTCGCCCGCCTCCGCGTCGCTCGCGACCAGGGCCGCGACCTCGGCCTGGAGCCGGTCCATGCGCGGGTCCGGGTGCGTCCAGCGCCAGCAGAAGGCCGGCTCGTCGAGCCCGCGCAGGAAGCGCTCCACGCCCGGACGCCCGAGCAACGCCGATCCGGGCGGGATCAGGAGCCGGATCGAGTACTGGACGGGGTCGACGTGGTCGACGAGCCCCTCGCGCTCGATGAACTCGAGGATGTCCACGTACCCCGCGAGCGTCTCCCAGGGCGTGAACGGCACCCACGTCGGCCGCAGGGCGATCCCGGCGCCGCGGACGACGGCGAGCGCCGCGCCGACGTCGGCCCGGGCGTGGCCCTTCTCCAGCTCCCCGAGGACGCGGTCGGAGAGCGACTCGGCGGCCGTCACGACGAAGATGCAGCCGCAGGCGGCGAGCTCCTGGAACACCTGTCGGTACTTCAAGATGTGCTCGACCTTCGTCGTCACGTCGAACGTGAGGCGCGGGTGCTCGGCGTGGAGCGCGCGCGCGATCGCGAGCGAGTGGCCGGGCCCGTTCAGGAAGTCCGGGTCGCCGAACGTCACGTGCGTCGCCCCGGCCGCGACCTGGCGCCGCACGTCCTCGAGGACGACCTCGCGGGGCAGGACGAAGAAGCGCCCGCCGTAGACGGGCGGGATCGGGCAGTGGCGGCAGAGGTGGAGGCAGCCGCGGCTCGCCTCGACGTACCCGGCGACGCGCTCCTCGCCGCCGGCGTCGATCAGGCGCGCGTAGCGCTCGAGCGGGGGCAGGGCGCTCCGGCTCGGGACGGCGAAGGGGAGGCGCTTCAGGATGGCGCTCGCGCTCGCGCTCGGGCTCGCGCTCGAATCGGGCTCCCTCGCGAGCGCCACCAACCCTTCCTCGAGCTCCCCGCCGACCGTCGCGACCGCCCCCGCCTCCCGCCTGAGGTACTCGTCGTTGAGCGTCGCGTAGAGCCCGAAGAACGCGATCCGCGCCCCGGGGTTGACGGCCCGGACGCGCTCGGCGACGCGAACGCCGAGGCGCAGCGCCGTGTGCATGGGCACCGAGATGAGGACGAGGCGCGCCCGCCGCGCCTTCGCCTCGTCGAAGCGCTCGACGGCGACGTCCAGCACGTCGGGCCGGAAGCCCGCCCGCTCGAGGAAGCCCGCCGCCGACGCGACCGCGAACGGCGGGTGCCCGAGCTCGTAGCAGGAGATCAGCAGGATGTGTCCGGGCTCGCGCACGGCGTGGCCTTCTCGCTCCGAACGTCGATCGACTCCAGGACCGGCGAGATGTCGAACCGGAGCCGGGCCTGCGCCGCCCGCAGCGCCGCCTCCACCGCCTCCGGCGTGTCCGCCCGGGCGAAGACGAACCCGAGGTACTGGTTCCCCTCGGGGAGCGGCCGGACGACGGTCTGGAGCTTCTGGGTGACCGTCACCTCCGCGACGCCCGGGACGGCGCTCGCCTCCTCGATCCCCGAGACGCCGCGCAGGAGCCCGCCGCGCGGGATCGGGAGCATCATCACCCCCGCCGGCCGCCGCTCGCGCTCGAGCCCGTCCGGCAGGCCGAGGGCGTGGCGGATGAGCAGCTCCTCGAGCGTCACGCCCGTCCCGAAGCGGAGCGTCCGCGAGCAGAGGCCGCCGATCGCCCGGGCCGCGAGGTCGATGACGAAGACGCCCCCCGGGCCGATCCGGACCTCGGCGTGGACCGGCCCGTCGCGGAGGCCGATCGCGCGGGCCGCGGCCGCCGCCGCCTCGACGACCGCGCGCTGCGTGGCGTCCGGCAAGCGCGAGGGCGTGACGTAGATCGTCTCCTCGAAGAACGGCCCGTCGAGCGGGTCGGGCTTGTCGAAGAGGGCGAGCGGGCGCAGGCCCCCGCGCGGGTCGAGGAGCGCCTCGAGCGCGACCTCGACGCCCGGGATGAAGTCCTCGGCCAGGATGAGCGAGGCGGCCGGGTCCTTCAAGACGGCGATGTCGGGCGAGCGCAGGAGGCGGCCGATGCGCTCGAAGGCGGCCACGAACGAGGGCTCGTCGTCGGCCCGGATCACGCCCCGGCTCGCCGCCAGGTGGAGCGGCTTCAGGACCGCGGGGTACGCCGCGACCGCGCGCGCCGCCGCGCCCGGGTCGGCGTCGAGCGGGAAGACGCGGAAGCGCGGGTGCGGCAGGCCGGCCCGGGCGAGCGCCTCGCGGAGCCGCCGCTTGTCGCGCGCGGCGCGCGCCGCCTCGACCGGGTTGGCCCTGAGCCCGAGCCGCTCGCTCGCCCGGGCGGCGATCTCCGTCGTCCGGTCGTCCGTCGGGATGACGGCGGCGAACGGGCGCTCGCCCGCCGCCTCGACGATCGTCGCCGCCGCCGCCTCCGGGTCGCGGAAGTCGAGTGGGATCGCGCCGCGCGCCGCCCCGGGGCACATCTCGGCGATCACGTGGCAGCGGTCGCTCCCGATCGCCACGTCGACGCCGAGCCGCCGCGCCGCTTCGAGGAACGGCTCGGCGCGGTAGGTCGTCGTCGGCATGAGGAGGAGAAGGCGCGTGCTTACTTCCCGCTCGCCATGGGGATGTAGTCGGGCGGGAGGGCGGCGCCCTCGCCGAAGAAGAACTGCTCGCACTGCTCCATCAGGAACTTCGTGGCCTCGGGCGAGGCCAGGTTCAGGCGGTACTCGTTGAGCAGCATCTTCGCGTGCTCGGTCCACATCTTCCAGCCCTGCTGCGAGACCTGGTTGTAGAGCTTCTCGCCGAGCTCGGTCTTGAACGGCCTGAACGAGAGGGCCGGGAGGTCGCGCTGGAGCTTCGCGCACTTCACCATGCGCTGGCCCGGCTTCGCCGCCTCTTCGGTCTTCTTCTGATCCTCGTGGCCGTGACCGTGGCCGCCGCCTCCGCCGCAACAAGACATGCTCGCCCCTCCCGGTTCAGGTTCTTCGCGGTCGCTCCAGTGTAACAGATCGCGGCGGCGCCCGTCCATGCGTTGACGCCGGCCCGGGCGGGGCGGTAGCCTCGTCCGGACATGCTCGTGCTCGGGATCAACGCGGCCTACCACGAGAGCGCGGCCGCGGTCGTGCGCGACGGGGAGGTGCTCTTCGCGGTCGAGGAGGAGCGGCTGACGCGCGTCAAGCACGGGAAGGTCGCGCGGGCCTCGAACCCGGACGAGCTGCCGTGGCGGGCGATCCGGGCGTGCCTCGACGAGCTCCCGGTCGCGGGCGTCGAGGTGGACGCCATCGCCTACTCGCTCGTCCCGGGCCTCCGCCTCGAGACGCTCGGCCCCGATCCGTGCCCAGGCGATGCGCCGGAGGGCTTCGGGACCGAGGCCGGCGAGCGCGAGTTCGACGCCCGCGTGCGCGGCGTGCCGGCGCTCATCGGGCGCGAGCGCGGCGGGCTCGGCGACCCCGGAAACCGCATCGCCTCGGCGCCCGTCCGGTTCATCCCGCACCACGTCGCCCACGCGGCCAGCGCCTTCTACCCGTCGTCCTTCGAGTCGGCCGCGGTCCTCGTCGTCGACGGGATCGGCGAGCGGGCGACCGCCTGGCTCGGACGGGGCGCGGGCGGGCGGCTCGAGCCGGTCGAGGAGGTCCTCTACCCGCGCTCGATCGGGATGCTGTGGGAGCGCGTCGCCGTGTGGCTCGGGTTCACGGCCTACGACGCGCCGAAGGTCATGGGGCTTGCGGCCTTCGGGGACGCGGGGCCGCACCTGGCCGCCCTCGACCGCCTCTTCGCCGTGACCGACCCGGACGGCGGCCGGGCCGGGGTCGACCCGCCGCCGTTCGCGATCGACCCGGCCCTCGCCCGCTTCCGGGCCGCCGGCGTCGCCGGCCTCGAGTCGCTCTTCGGGCCGGGCCGGCGCGAGGGGGAGTCGCCCGAGGAGGCCCGGTTCGCGGGCGTCGCGGCCGCCCTCCAGCGGCGGACGGAGGAGGCCGTGCTCGCCCTCGCGCGGCGGCTCGGGCGGGCGACGGGCGAGCGGCGGCTCGCCTACGCGGGCGGCGTCGCCCTCAACTGCCTCGCGAACGCGCGCCTCGAGCGCGAGGGGCCGTTCGACGAGATCTACGTCCCGTCGGCGGCGCACGACGCCGGGACGGCGATCGGGGCGGCGCTCGAGGCGGCGCCCTCGGCCGAGCGCCGGCGGGCCGCGGGCGACCGGCCCCCGGTCCCGTTCCTCGGGCCCGAGCACGGCGGCCGGGAGATCGAGGCGGCCCTCGCGCGGGCCGGGCTCGCGGCCGAGCGCGTCGCGGACCCCGCCGCGGCGGCCGCCCGCCTGCTCGCCGCCGGGGCGCTCGTCGGCTGGTTCCAGGGGCGCCTCGAGCTCGGCCCGCGCGCCCTCGGGCACCGCTCGCTCCTCGCCGACCCGCGCCGCGCCGACGTCCGCGACGATCTCAACCGCCGGATCAAGCACCGCGAGCCCTTCCGGCCGTTCGCCGCCTCCTTTCTCGCCGAGGCGGCCGCCGACTGGCTCGAGCTGCCGGCCGGGCGCCCGGGCGCCGCCGCCTCGCGCGACCTCATGCTCGTCGCCTACCCCGTGCGCCCGGCGCGCCGGGCCGCGATCCCGGCCGTCGTCCACCGCGACGGCACGTGCCGGGCGCAGGTCATCGACCGCCGGCGCGACCCGCGCTTCCACGCCCTCGTCTCCCACCTCGGAGAATTGACCGGCGTGCCGGCGGTGCTGAACACGTCGTTCAACGACCGCGAGCCGATCGTCGGCTCGCCGGCCGACGCGATCGAGACGTTCCGGCGCGCCGGCCTCGACGCCCTCTTCCTCGAGGACTGCCTTGTCCGCCGCCCTGCCACCTGAGGCCCCGCCGGCGGCGAGCCTCTTCGAGCCGGTCCGGGACCGGTTCGGCCTGCGCCTCGCCCTCGTCCTCGGGAACCACGCTCCCGGCGGCCTCTGTCCCTACTACGCGGCCGCGCTCTGCCACCACTGCGACATCGGCGCCGGCGAGGGGCGGGCGTTCGCGGCCGACGACAACCGGCGCCGGCTCGCCTTCTTCCGCGAGCGCTACGCGGCCGTGCTGCCCGAGGTCGCCCACCTCGTCCTCTACAACTCGGGCTCGGTCCTGAGCCCGCGCGAGCTGCCGCCCGACCTCCTCGACTGGGCCCTCGCCTGGGCGCGGGCCGCGAGCCCGCGCCTCCGCGCCGTCTCGCTCGACTCGCGCGAGCCGTACATCACGCGCGACGCGGTCCTTCGCGTCGCCCGCGCCCTCGGCCCGGGGATCGAGGCGCGTCCGATCCTCGGCCTCGAGACCGCCGACGACCGCCTCCGGGACGGGCTCCTCGAGAAGCGCATGCCGCTTCCGGCCGTCCGGCGCGCGTTCGCGGCCGCCGGCGAGGCGGCGCGGCGGCTCGGCCCGGAGCGCGTCGGCCTCGACGTCAACGTCGTCGTCGCCGGTCCCGGGACGGCGCCCGCGACCGCCGTCCCGGACGCCGTCGCGACCGCCCGCTTCGCCCTCGCCGAGGGCCGCGCCGCCGGCGTCCCCGTCGACCTGAACCTGCACCCGTACTACCCGAGCGCCCGCGGCCTCGCCCGCTTCCCGGCCCACCCCCGCTGCCCGCCCGCCCTCGCGGCCGCGGCGGCCGGCGCGATCGCCGCCCTCCGCGACGCGCTCGCGCCCGGCGCGGGCGTCTTCCTCGGCTGGCAGGACGAGGGCCACGACCGCGAGCCCGAGCGCCGCGCGGAGGAGCTCGCCCGCGCCCAGGCCGCCTTCGACCGCTTCAACCGCACGCAGGACGCGGGCGCGCTCGGGACGCTCGCGTAGACGGACCTACAGCGCCGCGACGTGGACGATCCCGTCGGCGAGGCTCACGATCGGGTTCTCGACGCGACCGATGACGATGCCGGCGAACGGCGCGCGGACCGGGACCTCGGCCGCGCGCTCCTCCTCGGAGACGAAGTCCGGGTGAAGGCGAAGGTGAATCGTCCCCAGGCGCTGCCCCTTCTTCACGCGGGCGCCGAGCTTCGCGTCGACGACGAAGTACCCGCTCTTCGCGGCGCGCACCCAGTGCGACTTGCGGACGAGGAGCGGCTTCCTCCCGCGCGGCACCGGCCCGCGGATCATGCCGATCGCCTTCATCACGCGCATCACGCCCTCGACCCCGACGCGCAGCGCCTCCTCGTCGTGCCGGAGGGCCTCGCCCGCCTCGTAGAGCAGCGTCGTCACGCCGCGCGCGCTCGCCGCCTGGCGCACCGAGCCGTCGCGCTCGGTCGCGTGGATCGCCACGGGCGCGCCGAAGGCCTCGGCGCACGCGCGCGTCGCCGGGTCGTCGAGGTTCGCGCGGACCTGCGGCAGGTTGCTGCGGTGGATCGCGCCGGTGTGCAGGTCGATGCCGTGCGTCGAGCCGTCGACGATCGTGTCCAGGATCAGGCGGGCGATGCGGGCCGCGAGCGAGCCGCGCTTCGAGCCCGGGAAGCTGCGGTTCAAGTCGCGTCGGTCCGGGAGGTAGCGCGACTGGTAGAGCATCCCCGGGACGTTGACCATGGGCACGGCGAGGAGCGTGCCCGCGAGACGCTCCGGCGCGACGAGCCGGAGCAGCCGGCGGGCGACCTCGATGCCGACGAGCTCGTCGCCGTGGATCGTGCCCAGGATCCAGAGCCGCGGCCCCGGCGCGCGGCCGTTCAGGACCACGACCGGGAGGTGCAGCATCATCTGGTTGTAGAGCGGGGCGAGCGGGATCAGGATCCGCCGTCGCGTCCCCGGCGCGAACGTCTCGCCCGCGATCGTCACGCTCACGGCCCGGCCCTCCGCCGCAGCGCCGCCCGCGCCGGCGCCCCGTCGAGGCCCTCGAGCCTAAGCGGCAGGCAGACGAGGTCGTGGTCGCCCGGCTCGACCTCGAGCAGGTCCGCCCCCTCGAGGATGACGATGCCGGCCCCGAGGAGCGCGAGGTGGACGTCGAAGCGCTCGACACCGAACGGCTCGACCGAGTAATAGTCGATCCCGACGAGCCGCAGCCCGGGGCTTCGCGAGGCGAGGAGGCGGGCGGCGGCCGGCGACAGGGCGACGTGGTCCGCCCGGAAGCCGGGCTCGCGCAGGAGGCGCGAGCCGCGCGTCCGGAGCAGCAGGCGCTCGACGCCCGCGAGCGCCGCCTCCGGCAGGTCGGCGGGCTCGATCGACCGCTCGACGTGCGCCAGGTCGAGGACGCGCGCCGGGCCGCAGAAGGCGTCGACCGGGATCGCGTCGACCGGGGTCCCGCGCGCGATGAAGTGCCGCGGGGCGTCGACGTGCGTGCCCGTGTGCGAGCCGAGCTCGAGGCGCGTGACGCTCGCCGGGTCGCCGCGCTCGATCGAGGCGTGCACGGTGAATCGGACCTCGGGATCGCCGGGGTAGACGGTCGATCCCGACCGGACGGGGAGCGTGATGTCTCGCCAGCTCATGTGGGGCTCCTACGCCGTCACGCGCGAGGCGCCGGTCTCCATGCTCCTCAACTTCCTCGACGGGATCCGCGTCCGGCTCCGCGGCATCCCGCCCGTCCCGGGCGACACGCCGGTCGAGATCGCCCGCGCCGTCCTGCGCCGCAACGCCCGCCGCGTCCTCCACTCGGGCGCCGGCCACTTCAAGTTCCTCTGGGTGGTCGACCTCGCCTGGGCCCTGCGCGGGGCCGAGCACGCCCTCCCGCGCGAGTACCTAAGGAACCAGATCGGCCACGTCCTCCGCGAGTCGGGTCGCCTCGGGCGCGTGCCCACGTGCCTCCGCCCGGCGCGCGGCTTCGACATGCCGTACCCGCGGGCCGACGGTCTGCCGTGGCTGATCCACGCGGTCGACGAGTACGCGCGCTTCGCCGGCGACCGCCGCCTCCTCGACGGCGCGCGCCCGGGGCTCGCGCGCCTCGTCGCCGCCTGGGAGCGCGAGCACCTGGGCGAGGACGGCCTCGTCCGGCGCTCGGTCGCGGGCGACTGGATGGACACGGTCCTCCGACCCTCCTCGACGTACAACAACGTCTGCGCCCTCATGATGGCCGAGAAGTGCCGCGCGATCGAGGTCGAGTCCGCGCTCGACCCGGAGCGGCTTTCGGCGCGGATCCTCGAGTCGCGCTTCCGGGCGGGCGCGGCGAGCGACGGCGAGGGCCGGCTCACCGACCACGACGGGACGGAGGCGACCGGCGTCGACGGGGCCGTCGTCGCCCTCTACCTCGGCCTCTTCCCGCGTGCCGTCCGCGAGGCCCTGGCCGCCCACCTCGAGGCCAGCGACCTCGTCCGACCGCTGCCGATCCGGATCTCGACCGGGCCCTACGACCGCCGCCTGCTCCCGCTGATCAGCCGCCTGACGCCTGGCTACCACGCCTCGACCTGGCTCCACATGGGGCTCCTCTACCTGAACGGGCTGAAGCGGCTCGGCCGCGACATCTCGGCCCACCGGGCCCGCGTCGACGACCTCGTCCTCCGGCACCGGAACTTCCTCGAGTGCCTGGACGGACGGGGCGAGCCCTACCGCACGGCCTTCCACGCGACCGAGTACGGGCTCAGCATGGCCGCGGGTCAGTACCTGGAACTGGCGCTTTCCTAGCGATTGGGGTAATGTCGCGCCTTCTGTCGAACGAGTGGAGGAGCACCCCCATGGCCGATGGCGTCGAGCTCATCGCGACCGAGCCCCGCAGCTTCGCGAAGGCCCTCTTCGCAGGGCGGCTCGAGGAGGACCTCGTCTTCCCGTTCCCGCACATCCACGCGGACGAGAAGCCGCGCGTCGCCTCGCTCCTGGACGACTTCCGGGCGTTCGCCGCGGAGTCGATCGACGACGAGGCGCTGGACCGCGACGAGGCGATCCCGGAGACCGTCATGACCGGGCTGCGCCGCCTCGGGTTCTACGGGCTCTACGTCTCGCCCGAGCTCGGCGGGCTCGGCCTCTCGACGACGGCGTACTGCCGCGTCTTCGAGGAGATCTCGGCGGTCAGCGCCTCCCTCGCCGTCCACCTCGGCGCCCACCAGTCGATCGGCATGAAGGGGATCGCCCTCTTCGGCAGCGACGAGCAGAAGCGCCAGTACCTGCCGCCGCTCGCGCGCGGCGACCACGTCGCCTCCTTCGCCCTCACCGAGAAGGGCGCCGGCTCGGACGTCGCCGCCATCGCGACCCGCGCCACGCCGACGCCCGCGGGCGACGCCTACCTGCTCGACGGCGAGAAGATCTGGATCGGCAACGCCGGCATCGCCCGCGTCTTCACGGTCTTCGCCAAGGCGCCCGTCGAGGTGGGCGGCGTGAAGAAGGAGCGCCTGACGGCCTTCATCGTCCCGCGCGACACGCCCGGCGTCTCGGTCGGCCCCGAGTTCAAGAAGCTCGGGATCCGCGGGGCCTCGCTCGCGCCCATCCGCTTCGAGGGCGCCCGCGTCCCGCGCGAGAACGTCCTCGGCGAGGTCGGGCTCGGGTTCAAGCAGGCGATGGAGATCCTGAACAACGGCCGCTTGAGCCTGGCGGCCGGGTCGGTCGGCGGGGCGAAGAAGCTGCTCGCGCTCACGACCGCCCACGCCGCGCGGCGCGTCCAGTTCGGCAAGCCGCTCGCGGACTTCGGCCTCGTCAAGGAGAAGATCGGCTGGCTCGCCCTCCACACCTGGGCGGTCGAGTCGATGGTCTACTTGACCACCGGCCTCGTGGACGAGGGCATCGAGGACTACTCGCTCGAGAGCGCCATGTGCAAGGTCGCGGCCAGCGAGTTCTACTGGTACGCGGTCAACCGCGCCTTCCAGGTGCGCGGCGGCGGCGCCTACATCCGGCCGAACCCGTTCGAACGGATGCTGCGCGACGCCCGCATCAACACGATCTTCGAGGGCTCGAACGACGTCCTCCGGGCGTTCATCGCCCTCGCCGGCATGAAGCCGGTCGCCGACTCGCTGACCCTCGTCGGCGACGCCCTGAAGGAGCCGATCAAGCAGCTCGGCATCCTCTCCGACTACTTCCTCGACCGCCTCTACAAGACGTTCGCGCCCGAGCGGCTCTCGCACGCCCACCCGTCGCTCGAGCGCGAGGCGGGCTTCGTCGAGGCGGGGGTCAAGGTGCTCTCGCTCGCCTGCGAGCGGATCCTCAAGCGCCACGGCCGCGAGATCCACCAGAAGCAGTTCGCCCAGAAGCGCCTCGCCCACGCCGGGATGGACCTCTACGCCATGGTCGCGGCGATCTCGCGGGCGACGACGTCGCTCGACGAGCACGGGACGACCGCGGCCGGCGGCCGCGACCGGCTCATGTGCCGGCTCTTCTGCGAGCGCGCGCACCGCCGGGTCCAGGGGACGCTCCGGGCGATGGACGACAACGACGACGAGGACCTGAAGGCGATCGCGGAGGAGACGTGCGCGAGCGGCGGCAAGATCCCGGAGCTCTTCGAGGTTTGAGCCGGAGCGGAGCGCGCGGAAGCCGAAGCCGGATCCTTGCCGCGCGCTCCGCTGCGGGGGGTTCGGGGGGCGGAGCCCCCCGAAGACGAGGATGACCCAGGCCGTCCTCTTGGGGCTCGTCAACGCCTTCCTCATCACGGCCGGGATCTTCTTCCAGAAGCTGAACGGCGTGAAGGGCGGCTCGGCGGTGATCTCGGGCTGGCTCGCCCTGTCTCTCCTGTGCTTCGCGCCGACCTTCTGGGTGGGGAACGTGGCCATCGGGCGGGGGCGCGTGGCGCCGTTCCTCGCCACGTCGGCGCTCTTCTACGTCTTCACGACGACGATCGCGAAGGTCGTCTTCGGCGAGCCGGTCGGCCCGCGCGTGGCGGCCGGGCTCGGGCTGATCGTGGTCGGGATCGCCCTCGTCGTCAGCGGCGCCGGTCCGACACGTCCGTGACGAAGCAGTAGTGCCCGGCGAACTGCCCGGTCGCGTCGTTCGTGCGGACGAGGACCATGTGGGCCTGGAACGTCGTCGCCTCCTTGCGGACGACGCGGACGTCGACCTCGCTCCGCCCCGAGTCGAGCATGCGCGCGTGGGCGCCCCGGGCCGCCTCCCGGTCGGAGAGCCAGACGATCCCCTCCCAGGGGAGCCCGTCGAGCTCCTCCGGCGCGAACCCGAGCATCGAGGCGTAGGTCTTGTTGGCCCGGACGTGGCGCCCCTCGGCGTCGAGGAACGAGATCCCCTCGACGGCGCACGCGAACGCGGCCAGGATGCCGCGCAGCTCGGCCTCGGCGCGCCGGCGCTCCTCGACCTGGCCGACGAGGGCGTCGTTCACGCGCGTGAGCTCGTCGTTCAGCTGGGCGAGCTGCTCGGTCCGCTCCGCGACCCGGTGCTCGAGCTCCTCCTGCACGCGCCGGCGCTCGGTCAGGTCGCGCATGACCTGGGCGAAGCCGAGGAGAATGCTCTGGCCGTCGCGGAGCGGCGTGACGACGACGTTGGCCCAGAAGCGCGAGCCGTCCTTGCGGACGCGGAAGCCCTCGTCCTCGCAGCGGCCGTCCGCCGCCGCCCGGATGAGGGCCTGCTCCGGCTTGTGGCGCGAGCGGTCCTCGGACGTGTAGAAGCACGCGAACGCCCGGCCGACGATCTCCTCCGCCCGGTAGCCCGCGATCCGCTCCACGCCGGTGTTCCAGGTGAGGACCTTGCCGCGCGGGTCGAGCATGATGATCGCGTAGTCGGCGACGCTCTCGACGAGGAGGCGGAAGAGCTCCTTCGTCGCCCCGGTCGGCAGGTCCTGGATCGGGTGCCGGCGCTCGTCCTTCACGCCCCCAAGTGTACCGGCGGGGGCGGGCGGCCCGCTACGTCCCGTCGCCGCGCGGGCGGACGTGGGCCGATCAGCGCGCGGGCGCGACGTCGCGGATCAGCGCGCGCCAGAGCCAGCCGTAGTGGCGGTCGCCGACGCCGGCGCGCCAGCGCCAGACCTCGTCGGTGCCGATGAAGGCGACGCGGCCCTTTCCGGCCGGCCCCGAGACGATCGTGGCGTCGCCGCCCGCGCCCGGAGGCGCGCGGGCCGTTCTCGCGAGGACGGTCGCGCCCTCGCGGGGAGCGGCGCCGGCGACGAGCCAGTAGATCGAGGGCAGCGCGGGAAGGTCGGCGGGCGGGGCGAGCCGCTCGACGAAGGCGTCGGTCGTCTCGAGGGGCGTGCTCGCGACCGTCCGCCCGGCGGCGCCGTCGAGCGCGACCGGGAGGATCGGAGCGAGCGGCGAGCCGGCGAGCGCCTCGAGGCCGCGCGCGCCGGCGATCACGACGAGCCCGAGGCGTCCTCGCTCCACGCCCTCGCGGATCGCGGCGACCGTCTCCGGCGCGAGGTCGGCGGCCGCGAGGTCGCCGAGGACGACGACGTCGGCGGCCGCGACGTCCGCCCGGGTGGGCGGGGCGGCGAGCGGCGTCGCCCCGGGGCTCGCCTCCTGGGGGAAGTCCCGGTGCGCCGAGACGAGGTAGGCGCGCAGCTCGTAGCTCGGGTCGCGGACGAGGAGGCTCTTCAGGTAGCGGTACTCCCAGCGCGGGTAGCCCTCGACGTAGAGGACGTGGATGAGCCCCGGCGGCGGGTCCTCGGCCCGGGCGCTCCCGGGCGGAGCGGCGAGCGCGAGCGGGAACGCGAGCGCGGCGACGGCCGCGGCGAAGGCGAGCGGGGTCCGCATGTCGCAACCCTCCCTCGTAAGGAGGTACGCGTCCGGAGGGCGGGGCGCTAGCCCGTCTACCCGCCGCCCGCCGGACGGAGCGTCTGGCGGAGGTCGCGCACGACCTCGCGGACGGCGGCGTCGAGGACGTTGCGGAAGGTGCGCGAGAGCTGGAAGGCCGTCTGCTTCGGCTGCTTCGGGTCGGCGTTCCGGGCGTAGCTCGGCCCGCGGGCCTCGATCCGCCGGGCGTAGCCGGGCGGCGCCTTCGGGCCCTCGGCCCGGACGACGAGCGTCGCCCGCGCGCCCTCGCGCTCGTCGACGGCGAACGCGTCCACGTCGATCCACACGGCGAGGTCGATCCCGGCGGGCGGCGCCCCCGGCGCGGCGTGCCCGTACTGGACGAAGGCCCGCGAGAACCGCTCGTCGATCGCGGCGGCGAGCGCGTCCCCGAGCCGGAGGGTGAAGACGTGCTCGAGCCGCCGCGAGTCGTGCTCGACGACGAGCGCCCTCGCCCGCGGGGCGAGGTGGACGACGACCGAGTCCGGGAGCGGCGGCTCGCCGGCCGTCGCCCGGGGCGGCGCGGCGGGCGGGGGCTTCCCGTCCTCCCGGAGGAGGATCCGCTCCTCGCCGCCGCACGCGGCAAGGCCGAAGGAGAGGGCGAGGGCGAGGGCGAGGAGGGCGAGGAGGGCGGGGAGGGTCGCCGGGAACGCGGCCGGGAGCGGGCGCGGGACCGGGTGCGGGACGGGGCGCGAGGCGATCATGCCGGGCATTATAATCTCTCCCCGTGCGTCCTTCCCCGATCGCGCGCGAGGTCGCCGCCCTCGCGTGGCCCACCATGGCCCAGACCTTCCTCCACACGCTCGTCTTCTTCGCCGACCGCCTCATGCTCGGGCGCCACTCGGCGGACGCCCTCGCCCAGATGCAGATCTCGGGCGCCCTCCTCTGGTCGATCTTCTCGATCTTCAGCTCTTTCTCGGCCGGGACCGTCGCCGTCGTCGCCCGCGCCGTCGGCGAGGGCGACCGCGAGAAGGCGCGGCGCTCGGCCGGCGCGGCGCTCGCGCTCGGCCTGTGGCTCGGCCTGGCGGTCGGGGCGGCGGTCGCCGGCTTCGCCCCGCGCCTCGTCTCTCTCTACCGCCCCGAGCCCGGGATCGCGGCGCTCGCGCGCGACTTCGCCGGCACGGTCGGCCTCGCGCTCCCGCTCCTCTTCGTCGGCTTCGCCGGGACGACCGTCCTGCGCGCCGCCGGCGACACGCGGACGCCCATGTACGTGGCCATCCTCACGAACGTCGTCAACGTCTTCGGCAACTACGTCCTCATCTTCGGGAAGCTCGGCGCGCCCGAGCTCGGCGTGCGCGGGGCGGCGATCGCGACGGGCACCGCCTGGGCCGTCGAGGCCGTCCTGATCGTCGCCGTCCTCCTCTCGCGGCGCGGGGCGCTCTCCCTCTCCCCCCGCGACGTCCTCCTCCCCTCCCTCGAGCGCCTGCGCGCGATCGCGCGCGTCACCGGGCCGGCGACGCTCGAGGCCGTCGTCTTCCACGGGGGCTTCCAGCTCTTCGTCGGGATCGTCGCCTCGCTCGGCGGCGGGGCGATGGCGGCCCAGCAGGCCTGCGTCTCGATCGAGAGCTTCTCGTTCCTGCCGGCCGAGGCGTTCGGGATCGCGGCCGCGACGATCGTCGGCCAGAAGCTCGGCGCCGGCCGCCCCGAGGAGGCCCGCGCCGGCGCGCGCGTCGCCGCCCTCCTCGGGGTCTTGCTCCTCTCGACCTTAGGCGTCGTCTACCTCGTCCTCGCCGGACCGCTCGTCGCCCTCTTCCTCGATGACCCGGCCGTCCGCGGGCTCGCGCGGACGAGCCTCCGGATCGGCGCCCTCGAGCAGCCGACGCTCGCCGCCGCCGTCGCCCTCGCCCACGCCCTGCGCGGGGCCGGGGACACGCGGAGCCCGCTCGTCGTGACGCTCGCCGGCGTCTGGGTCGTGCGGCTCGGGCTCAGCTACGGGCTCGCGATCGGGCTCGGGCTCGGGCTGCCCGGGATCTGGATGGCGACCGCCGTCGACTGGGGCGTGCGGGCGCTCCTGCTCCTTCGCGTGTGGCGCCGCGGCGCCTGGGTGCGGGCGAAGGTCTGACGGCGGGAGGCCGGGGCGATACGCTCAGGAGACCCGGAAGCCGGCCCCCGCCTCGGTCTCGGACTCCCCGCGGACGTGCTTCTCGAGCCCCTCCCAGTAGTCCTTGAAGTCGTGGGTCCGGAGGTAGCTGTCCGGCAGGCTCTGCTCGCAGACGCGCCGGTACTCGTCCAGGTCCTTCACCGGCTCGCCGCGCGGCGTGACCAGCGACCAGGCGTGGACGCCGCGGCGGCGCAGCCAGCGGCGGTCGGGGAGGTGCAGGACCTCGTCGGCCTTCACGCCCGGGACGCCCTCGCGCAAGGCGAGGATCCTGGCGGCGATCTCCTTCGCGAGCGCCTTGTCGACCTGGCCCGACTTGCGGACCTTGAGGATCTCGAGGTTCGCGGGGTCGATGACGAGGTCCTGGACCTCCTGGATGTAGGCGTCGACCGCGTCCGAGTTCTTGAGGTCCTTGAAGCCGTAGTCGACGTTCGTCGTCCCGCCCGTCTCGGTCCCGAACATCTCGAGCCCGCGCGGGTACCACTTGTTGATGTGCCGCTGGACATCCTGGATCGAGTAACCGCCCTTCTCGTCCGCCGCCTGCGTCGCGATCTTCCGGAGCGGGTTCACCCCGCACGCCATGTGGAAGGACTCCTCCTGGAGCATGGGCGGCATGGACTGCGCCATCGGCCGGTAGGCGAAGATCTTCTGCATCGTGAGCTGGAACTTGCCGACGCGGTCGATGAGCGAGGCGTAGATGATGTTGTCGAGGAACCGCTCGAAGGGGATGTTGAAGCTGTCGAGGACGTGGCTCCCCGTCTCCATCGCGAGGAGCTCCTCGATGGCCTCCCGCGCCAGGTCCGAGCCGCCCGTCGTCCAGTCGTCGTGGGCGAAGACCCAGCACATCTGATAGCCGTGGCGCAGCTCCTCGGCCATGATCCGGAGCACGTCGAAGCGCGTCTCGTCGTCGAGCGCCTGGTCGAGGGTCTCGCGGTGCTGCTGGATCGAGCCGAACTCGGTCGATGCCTGGGCCTTGATGATGGCCGCGGCCTGGTAGAACATGTTGCCCTTCATGTCGTGGGCGCGCGTGAACTTGGGGCGTCCCCTGAGCCGCCCGTGCTCGATCACCTCCGTCGCCTCGCCGACCTTGGAGAGCAACCGGAAGGGCGCCTGCCGGTAGTAGCGATGCCAGTTGTCGATGAAGAAGTCGTAGTCCTTGAAGTGCTTGCGCTGCCAGTCGACGAGCGCCTGGTGGTATCGCTTCGGGAGCTCGGTCGTGACGTAAGCGGGCATGGCGCTCGCCTCCCCTGAGCCTGGATCCGGAGGTAGCCAGTATAGCGTACGTCGGCCCGCGCCAACAAGGTCCGTCTAATGCCCGAGGAGCTCGGCGAGCGCCGGCGGGAGGTCGGCGGCGCGCGCTCCGGCCGCGAGCGGCGCGAGGTCGCGCTCGCCGTAAGTGTGGAGGAAGAGGTGGCGGCGGCCGCGGCCTCCGGGCGAGGCGGCGAACGCGAGCAGGCCGGCGGCCGCCTTGGCCGTGTAGACGGGGTCGAGGACGAGGCCCGCCTCCCCGGCGAAGAGGCGGCGGGCGCGCTCGGCCTCCTCCGTCGGGACGCCGTAACCCTCTCCGGCGTGCTCGTGGAGGACGAGGAAGGCGTCGCGCCCGGGCGGCGGCGCGCCGAGCGCGCCGCGGCCGCCGTCGCCGGAGGGCGGCTCGCCGCCTTCCGGCCCTCCCGCCAGCCTCTCCAGGCGCTCGTACGTGCGGCGCGAGAGGATCAGCAGCCGCGCGTCGTGGAGGAGGGCGCGCGACACGGCGCGCACGGAGGCGACGCGCACGCCCCCGAGGCCGGCGAGCGCGAGGCCCACGGCCAGCCCGGCCGAGACCCCGCCGGTGCCGCCGGCGACGTGGACGAGGTCGGGCCGCGGCGCCTCGCCGCGCCCGATCTGGGCGGCCAGCTCGAGAGCGCACTCGACGTAACCCACGGCCCCGACGGGGTCGGTGCCGGCCGGCGGGACGAAGTACGTGTCGCCCGTCGCCATCTCCGGTCCCGGGGTCGGGGCCGGGCCCGGGCCCGGCCCCGGACCCGCGTCCTCCCCGAGCACCGCCCGAACGAGCGGATCGTCACCGCCGACGCCGACGAGCTCGACCCGCGCGCCGAGCGAGACCGCGGCGAGCACCGTGTCGCGGACCCGCGGTGTGACGGGCTCGGGCCAGAGCCGGAGGTCCACCTCGAGGCCGAGGGCTCGGCCGTAGACCGTCGTCGCGAGGGCGTGGTTCGAGCCGAGGGGACCGACCGTCGCGACCCGCCGCGCGCCGCGGGCGAGCGCCTCGCCCAGGTAGAGCTCGAGCTTGCGGACCTTGCTCATCCCGTGGGGCTCCCCCGAGAGGTCGTCGCGCTTGACGTAAAGCTCGGTGCCGGCGTCGAGTCCGACCGCCCGGGCGAGCGCCGTGAGCGGCTCGACCGGGGTCGGGTAGGTGCCGAGCCGGACGGCCGGCAAGGACCCGGCGAGCCGCGGGTATCGCTCGCGGAGGTGGGGGACGGGCGGGGGGTGGGCCGGCGGCCCTCGGTCGGACGCGGGCATCGCCCCACTTTACGCGGCCGCCCGGACGGGTGCAAGGCCCTGTCGCGCCGGAGCTTCCGCCTTCCGGGACGGAGGGCGGACAGAGGGCGCCGGGAGGGGGACAAAAAGGCCGGACTCGAGGACAGGGCGGACCTCACCCGGAAAGGGGCCTGCGTTTACTGGACTTACGGCGACACCTCGAGCCAGACTCCCATGTCCGAAGCGGATTATCGATCTCTGCCGATTTCGTAGGCACGGCCGGTGCGCTTACAGGCGGTCATGCGAACGACGATCGGCCATAAGTGCACGACCGACCGGAACCGCTCGAGTCGCGCATCTCTATCCGACTCCGGACTTTTCAGGCGCGACAGCGCGCGACTGATCGCGCGGACCGCGGCCGCGCAAGTGGGTACTTTTGGGAACACCGCGCGTAAAGGCATAATGCCATACTCGTGGGTGTGGATCGGGGTGGCGGGCGCGCTCGTGGCCCTCGGGCACGCGCACGCCAAGACCCGGCTCTCGCCGTCGGTCTCCGCGTCGGGCGGCGAGAGGGCGGCGGCCGTCGAGGCGGCGGTCGAGGCGCGCTCGATGGTCTCGGCCGCGTCCCGGGCGACGCCCGAGGCGGCCGCCGTCGAGACGCGCGCAAAGGCGCTGAGCGCTCTCGAGGCCCTCCCGCTCCGCTTCGAGCGGAACGTCGGCCAGGCCGACGAGCGCGCGGGCTTCGTCGCCCGCGGCCCGGGCCACGCCCTCTTCCTCCTGCCGACCGAGGCCGTCCTCTGCCTCCGCGCGCCGGACGGCGCCGAGGGCCCGGCGCCCCGGATCACGATCCGGCCGGTCGGCGCGCTCGAGACGGCCCGCCTCGAGGGCCTCGAGCCGCTCCCGGGCGCGGTCAACGCGCTCACGGGCGACGACCCGGCCCGCCACCGGACGGCGGTCCCGACGTTCGCGAAGGTCCGGTCGGCCGGCGTCTACCCGGGCGTCGACCTCGTGTGGCACGGCAGCCGCGGCCGCCTCGAGTACGACTTCGTCGTCCTCCCCGGGGCCGACCCCGCGACCGTTCGCCTCGCGTTCGAAGGGGCGCGCGACGTGCGCCTCGACGCCCCGAGCGGCGACCTCCTCCTCGACCTGCCGGGCGGCGTGCTGCGCCAGCCGGCGCCGATCGTCTACCAGGAGCGAGAGGGCGGCGGCGACCGCGACGTCGTCGCCGGGCGCTACGTCGTCGCGGCGGACGACCTCGTGCGCTTCGAGATCGGCGCGTACGACGGCTCGCGCCCGCTCGTCATCGACCCGGCGATCGTCTGGGCGACGTACCTCGGCGGCAACAGCGCGGACGACGCGTTCGCCGTCGACGTCGACGCCCAGGGCCACGTCTACGTCGCCGGGACGACGCTCTCCACGGACCTCTTCGCCGTGGCCGGCGGCCTGGTGCCGGGGTACAGGGGCGTGAATCAGGGCGGCTCCGACGCCTTCGTCGCGAAGATCGCACCCGATGGCCGGTCGCTCGTCTTCGCCACCTATCTCGGCGGAGCGGGGGACGATGGCGCGAGAGCGGTTCGCGTCGATGCGGCGGGCAACGTCGCCGTCGTCGGGCGCACGCGCTCGACGAACTTCCCCGTCATGCTCCCCTACCAGCAGTTCAAGGGCAGCAGCGGCACCGGCCAGGACGGCTTCGCCACCAGGCTCGACCCGACGGGCACGACGCTCATCTTCTCGACCTACCTCGGCGGCAGCGCCGACGACGAGGCCCTGGCGGTCGACGTCGACGCGAACGGCCAGGTCTACGTGACGGGGGTCACGGCCTCGTCCGGGCTGAACGGCACGACCCGGTTCCCCACGAGCTTCCCCCAGAGCCTGCAGCGCGAGTTCGGCGGCGGCCAGGACGCGTTCGTCACCGTGCTCCGGGCCGAGGGCCTGATGGTCTACGGCAATCCCGACTCGGCGGTCGTCTACTCGACGTATCTCGGCGGGTCGCTCACCGATCGCGGCCAGGGGATCGCGGTCGGCGGCGACGGCGCGGTCTACGTGACCGGGCAGAGCCTGTCGAGCACCTTCCGGCTCACCCAGCCGACGTCCCCTCCGCCGTCGAGCCCCATCCCCAACCCGATGGGACCGCTCGTGCCGCGGGCCGGAAACCAGGATGCCTTCGTGGCGAAGATCAACCCGGTCCCGCCGGGAGGCGTCCAGGCGGGCATCGGGGTCGCCTGGTACACGTTCGTCGGCGGCGGCGATGTCGACGACGCGTTCGCCATCGAGGTCGACGCGACGGGCGCCTACATCGTCGGCACGACCTCGTCGGGCGGTCTGCCGAACTTCGAGGACCCGCCGTTCCCGGCGTTCCACGTGGCCGGCCTCCCCCTGGCCCAGGCGAGCTACGGCGGCGGCGTCCGGGATGGCTTCGTGGTCAAGCTCGCGCCGAGCGGGTCGCCCGTCTACTCGACCTACCTCGGCGCCGCGGGCGACGACCGCGTCTTCGGGCTCGCGCTCCACGCCGACGGCTCGGTCTACCTGACGGGCCAGACGAACTCGTCGAACTTCCCCGCGATCAACCCCATCCAGGCGATCAACACCGGCGGCTCGTTCGACGCGTTCGTCGCCCGGCTCGACGCGAACGGCAGCGCGCTGCTGTTCTCGACGTTCTACGGCGGCTCGCAGGCGGAGTCGGGTCTCTCGATCGCGCTCGTCGGCGAGGACGTCGTCGTCTCCGGCAGCACGGAGTCGATGGACCTCGCCCTCATGAACCCGCTGGATCAGATCTACGGCGGGGGCCGGGACGGGTTCGTCGCCCGGTTCAACCTCGGGACGACGCCGCCCCCGCCGCCGTCGAACAACGCGCCCGTCGCCGACGGCGGCCCCGACCGGATGATCGAGTGCGTCGGCCTCCCCCACGCGGAGCTCCTCGATGGCACGGCGTCGTTCGACGCCGACGGCGACCCGCTCTCGTTCCGCTGGGAGGTGCGCGCCTCGCCCGCGGGGAGCGCGCTCTTCGTCGGGCGCGTGATCGCGACCGGCGACGCCGCCAGCGCGGCCCAGGTCACGGCCCCGCTCGACGAGCTCGGGCTCTACGTGTTCGGCCTGGTCGTGGGCGACGGCCAGGTCGAGTCCGGCGAGGACCTCGTCGACGTGCTCCTCCAGGACACGACGCCGCCCGTCGTCTCGTGCCCGGGCGACCTGTCCTTCGAGACCACGAACCAGGCGGGCCGCGTCGTGACGTTCGCGACGAGCGCCCGGGACGCCTGCGACCCGAACCCGACGGTCGTCGTCTCCCATCCTTCCGGGAGCCGTTTCGTGCCCGGCCTGACGGTCGTCACCGTGACGGCGACCGATGCCTCCGGCAACAGCGCGGCCTGCTCGTTCGCGGTCACGGTCGTCCTGCGCGTCCAGATGGACGTCGTCCCGGGCATCGTGATCCGCAGCCGGTTCCTCGGCCTCGTCCCGTCGAGCGTGCTCGTCGTCGTCTACGGCTCGTCGACGTTCACGGCCCAGACCCTCGACCCGCGCACGGTCCTCGTCAACGGCGCGCGGCCGAGGCCGATCGGGGGGGCGCTGGCCGTCCTCGCCGACGTGAACGGCGACCGCCGGCTCGACGCCGTCTTCCAGTTCCGGGTCCAGGACCTGCGCCTCGGGCGCGGGTCGAACACGGTCCAGCTCGATGCCCTCACGGTCCCGGGCGGCTTCGTCCGGTCGAGCGACACCGTGTTCGTGATCGACCTCCCGTTCTGAGCGCCAGGCCCGGCGCCTCCGGGCGCCGGTCGAGGGTGGTGAAGGGGCCGCGCGGTCGCCGAAAGCCGCGCGGCCCCGCCGTTTTCGGGACGGGGAGCGGGTCCTCGGCCCTCGCCTCGACGGTTCAGCCGATGGGTTCTCGGGTCTTGAACCGCTTTGACGAGGCTAGGCGGCGGGCAGGACCACCCGGAAGCGCGAGCCGCGGCCGGGCGCGCTCTCGACCTCGAGCCGGCCGCCGTGGGCGTCCACGTGCTCCTTCGCGATCGCGAGCCCGAGCCCGGCCCCGCCCGTGCCGCGGGCGAGGGGCGAGGAGCCGCGGGAGAAGCGGCGGAAGAGGCGCAGGCGGTCCTCCTCGGAGATCCCGATCCCCGAGTCCTCGACCTCGATCGCGATCTCGCGGCCCGCCTCGCTCGTCCGCGTCGAGACCGAGACCGCGATCCGCTTGGTCTCGCAGGGCGCCGTGTACTTGGCGGCGTTGTCGAGGAGGTTGGCGACGACCTGGCTGAGGGCGTCGCGGTCGAAGCGCGCGGGCGGCAGGTCCGGGCCCACGGCGACGTCGAAGGCGAAGCCCTGGGCGACGAGGTGCGGCCGGAAGGTCTCGGCGACCGAGCGCGCGACCAGGCCGGCGTCGCCGGCCCCGAAGTCGTAGGGGCGGTCGCGCCGCTCGAGCCGCGCCAGGTCGAGGACGTTGGCGATGAGGCGGGAGAGGCGCTCGCTCTCGCCCTGGATGTGGCGGAAGTACTCCTGCTCCTTCTCGCGCGACGGCACGATCCCGAGCGAGAGCATCTCGGCCAGGGCGCGGATGGCCGTGAGCGGCGCCTTGAGCTCGTGCGAGACGGCGGCCACGAAGTCCGTGCGCTTGCGGGCGAGCGTCAGGTGCCCGCGGACGATCGAGTGGAGGACGCCGAGGCCGGCGGTCGCGAGGAAGAGGATCAGGCCCGCCGACCCGTAGAGGAGGCGGCGCGACGGGGCGAGGGCGGCCGCGGCATCGGTCGCCGCCGCCCCGCGCGGGACGAAGTCGAGGACCTCGGGGGCGGCGTCGGACTCGCGGATGTCGACCTGGTCGGCGACCCCGAGCCGGGCGAGCCCGTCGCCGGCAAGGGCGCGGAGCCTCGCGGCGTCGAGCTCGAAGCCCTGGAGGACGTGGGCCCCGTCGAGGTCGACGAACCGGACGGCGACGAGCGCGCGGCCCGGCGCGCCCGGAGCGCCGACCCAGGCGAACGTGAACCCGTAGGTGCGGATGACGGCGGCGAGCGGCTCGGCGGCCTTGACGTTGCCGGCGAGCTCGTCGGCCTGGGCCTGGGCGTTCGGCGCCGCCGGCGGCCCGAAGGAGAAGGCCTGCCCGCCCTGCGAGCCGTCGGTCGGGCGCTGCGCCCCGGGAGCCGGGTTCCCGGCCCCGGTCTGGGGCGCGAGCGTCTGGCCGGACTGGGCCGTCTGGGCATCGAAGGCGTAGCCCTGCTTCCGCTTCTCCTCCTGGTAGACGTTGCGGGCCCGCGCCTGGACCTCCTTGTGCTTGCCCCAGTCGGCCTCGAGCTTCTTCTGGGTCGAGTAGTCGCCCTTCTCGACGGCCTCGATCTCGTGGAGCGTGCGGACGTCGTTCGTGTGGCAGGCGACGAGGATCTTCGAGGTCACCTCCTCGATCGGGGCCGTGACGAAGACGGTCTTGCGGCGCTCGTAAAGGTCGCGGAGCACGGACAGGAGGGCCGGCTCGATGGCGCGGCAACGCTCGGCGTGGATCCGGGCCGCGACCGCCTCGTCGTCGTTGGCCGGCTCGACGCCCTCGACCGGCGCGTCGCAGTGGTCCGCGCCCGCGCGCCACTCGAAGTGGAAGCGGATGTAGGCGTCGAGCGGCCGCGGGTAGAGGGGCGAGCGGTCGAAGGCGATGACGTTCGACCGGAGGTCGGGCGGGACGAAGTGGTTGCGATAGTGGTACCAGGGGCGGAGGGCCTCGCCCACGACCGTCCGGCCGGCGGCCGCGCGGACATCCTTCTCGACGAAGTCGATCGCGTTGGCCCGCCGGTCCTCGGCGTCCCGCCGGAGGTGAGACTCCTCGGCGACGAGGAACCGGCGGGCGTAGTGGACGAGGACCCCGGCGGGCACGAGGACGAGGAGGGCGAAGGCGATGAACAGCCGGTTCAGGCGAGGCATTGGACCTCCGGGCCGAGCTTGAACCCCTCCCCCCGCACGGTGATGAGGATCCTCGGCGCGTCGGCGTCCTCCTCGATCTTGCGCCGGAGGACGCCGACCGTGTTCTCGACGGTGCGCGTCTCGAGGGCGACGTCGGGGTAGCCCCAGACCTCGGTCAGGAGGTCGCGCTTCGTGACGACGCGGTCGCGCCGGGCCGCGAGGTAGCGGAGGATCGCGCCCTCGCGGGGCGTGACGGCGACGGGCGGGCCGCTCTCCCGCCGGGCCTCCAGGCGGTCGAGGTCGACCTCGGTCGCGCCGCAGCGGAGACGGGTGCGGGGCGGGCCGTCGCGGTCCCAGTCGGCGCGGCGCAGAAGGGCGGCCACGCGCGCGAGCAACTCCTTCACGGAGAACGGCTTGGGCACGTAGTCGTCGGCGCCCGCGCCGAGCCCCTCGAGCTTGTCGGCCTCGGTCCCGAGGGCGGTCAGCATGAGGAGCGGCGTCCGGACGCCGCCGGCGCGCAGGCGCCGGCAGACCTCGAGGCCGTCGAGGCGAGGGAGGCGGAGGTCGAGCACGATGAGGTCGTGCATCCGCTCGAGCCCTCTCTTCAGCGCCGTCTCGCCGTCCTCGACCGCGTCCACCGCGTGGCCCGCGAAGCCGAGGGCATCCCGGACGGCCAGCCGGATCGCCGGCTCGTCCTCGACCAGCAGCACTCTCGCCATAGCTGCAAGGATAGCAAGCGCATAGAATTTTTTCTGCAAAGCGAGCGCAAAATCGTGTCGGAGGTGTTTGGTAGAAGATCGTCATGATCGAGAGCGCGCGGCCGGAGGGCGGAGGGCGAGGGCGCGAGAGACGCCCCGATGAGGGGCGGAGCGTCGCACGCCCCTCGCGCGCCTGGCGTTGTTTGGCCCTAGGCCCCGTGGTATACTTGCGCGGGAGCTCCTCCAGAGCGCATTCGACACCCTGGGGTTACGATCCCGTGCGTCTCTTCGGCGGGGCGCGGGTACGGGGAGAGGATCGACTCGTGGTCGAGGTCGGGCGGCGATCCGGGCCGCCCCCGTCGAGGCGGGGGCAACGGGCGGCGCATCGCGTCGCGCGGGCCTTCGTGCCCGGCCGAGGCCTCCACCCGGGCCCCGGCCTCTTCCGGGCGCTCGTCCTCGGGCTCGCCCTCGGCGGCGCCGCCCTCGCCGGGCCGGCCGTCGCGGCCGACGACCCCTTCGCCGTCTCGTCCCTCGAGCGCGACCTCCGCCAGCTCTTCCCGGCGACGGTCGAGGCGAAGGACCTCATCTTCCACTACCGTCCCGGGACGCCCGCCGACAGGGCCAAGGAAGCCGTGGCGGGCGCCGTCTCCGACGCCCTCGCGCGCGTCGTCGAGCGGCTCGGCGTCAAGCCGGCCGCGCCGATCCACGTCTACCTCTACCCGTCGTCGCGCGACCTCGGGCGGATGACCGGCGCCATGACGAGCGAGGCCGTGGCCCTGGGCGGCGCCATCCACGTCGCCGTCGACCGGCCCGACTGCCGCCGGGCCTTCGTCCGCCTCCTCGAGGTCGAGTGGGCGTCGCTCGCCGGCGCCGTTCCCGGCCGCCTCGTCGGGGGCCGCTGGTACAAGGTTCGCATCCGGTCGCGCGAGAAGAAGTTCGAGCTCTTCCTCGATGGCCGGAAGACGTTCGAGACGGAGCTTCCGGAGAAGAGCGTCGGCCGCGCCGGCTTCGGGATCGAGGGGGGCCGGATCGCCGTCCAGGAGCTCCGGCTCCGGTCCCTCGCCGGCGGTTCGGACGGCGTGGGCTTCGCCGACGACGCCGCCTGGGTCTACCCCCTCCGCGGCGGGGGCCGCGGCTTCGAGCCCGAGCCGACGGCCGACTGGCGCGCGTCCGCCGAGAGGCTCGAGGGGTCGCGTCCCGGGTCCATGAGCCGCACGCGCTTCGGCGACGGCTGGAGCGATCTCGAGCTCGAGTGCTCGCTCCGGGCCTCGGAGGGCGCGAGCGTCGAGGTCTTCGTCCACGCGCGGCGCGAGCGCGGCCGCGACGCGCCCGAGAAGGCGGACCGCGTCGCCCTCACCCCGGACGGGATCTTCTTCGCCGGGGCCGACGGCCGGTCCGTCCCGGTCATGGGGCCGCACCCGTTCCTGCGCGACGGGCTCGTCGAGGCCCTGACGAGCCCGGGCGGCCCGCCGGTCCTGCACGCGATCGCGCGCGTCCTCCTCGAGCGCGGCGAGGTGCCGCCGCTCGCCGAGCTCAGGCGGGCCGCGCCCCGGGACGGCGCCGGGCGGGTGCGGCAGCGGGCCCTCGCCGGCTCGTTCGTGCTCTACTGCGTCGAGCACTTCGGCGGCCTCGCCCGCTACCGCGACCTCCACTTCTCGGACTTCCGGGGCGAGACGACGCCGCTCGGCGAGGTCCGCGAGATCGACGAGGGCTGGCGCCGCCACGTCCGCGGGTTCGCGGCCCTCGGGCCGAAGGAGGAGAAGGCGGCGCTCGCGGCCCTCGGGCTCGACACGGTCGCCGGCGACGAGAAGCAGCCGTGGAAGGACCTCCTCGGGCCGGGCTGGGACGGCAAGTGGGAGCTCTCGGGGCCGGGGCGCTGGGAGAGGCGGCCCGGGGAGGGGCTGGTGGCCACGCCCTCGGCCGGGCCGGCGGTCGCGAAGTGCGCGGTCGAGGCGGCGCGGGCGGCCCTCGCCCTCAAGGTGCGCGTCGTCCCCGGGGCGACGTTCAAGGCGACGCTCAACGGCGACAAGGGCGGCGGCGCCGGGAACTCGATCCTCATCTCGACGCGCGGGGTGGCGATCGTCCGGGCGGACGGGGCGGAGGTCGCCTCGGTGACGGGGCTCGAGCTCGAGGGCGTCGTCGAGGTCCTCTTCGTGAGCGAGGGCGGGGCCGCCCGGGTCTACATCGACGGCCAGCTCGTGCTCGAGGCGCCGGAAGGCATGTCGAAGGCGGCGGGGCCGGTGGTCCTCGAGGCTTCGGGGCAGCGCGTCGAGATCGTGGAGGCGAGGCTTAAGGCGACGCCGCAGTAGCGGCGGCGCGCTCGAGCGAGCCATGGCGGAACGCGGCGAGAAGGCGACGGAGCTCGTCAAGGTCCCCCAGGACCTCCGGGACGACGTGCCGCCCAAGCCGGACCGCGTCCCGGGGAGCGACCGGCGCGGCGACCGCGGCGCGCCGGAGGACCTCCGCTCGACGGCCGCCGCCGGGGCCTCGGTCGCGCGCGCCGCGGCGGCCTCGAGCATCGGCTCGAGCGGGCGCGGCGGCGCCCGCGGCGCCTTCGGCAGCCTCCAGGCGAAGATCCTCGAGGTCGGGCGGGCGGCCGGCCTCGTCTCTCCGGAGCTGGCGGAGTCCTGGCGGGCGACGCGGGACGCCGAGGGCGTCGGCCCTCCGCTCCTCAAGGTGGTGCTCGACCGCAAGGGGGTGACGAAGGACAAGCTCGAGGCCGTGCTCGAGCGCTTCTGGCGCGAGCACGCCTCGGAGAAGGGCCTGCTCCACAAGGCGGTCGAGGACCGGGTGCTCGCCCGGCACGTGCGCGACACCGGGCTCGTGCCCGAGAAGGAGCTGGCCGAGGCCGAGCGCGAGCACGAGGAGCGCGTCCTCTCGGGCGAGCCCATCCGCCTGGGCTCGATCCTCGTCGACATGGGCCTCCTCGAGGTCAAGGCGGCCGAGCGGGCGCTGAAGGAGCTCGAGCGGACGCTCCGCTTCTGCCGGCATTGCCTGTCGGTCTTCCGGGTCGAGGACCTGAAGAAGAACGCGTCGGCGTGCGAGGTGTGCGGCCGCCCGATCGCGCCCGTCGGCCGCGCCTACGAGCTCGTCAAGCTCCAGACGATGGACATGGGCGGCGCCCGGGGCGGCAACGGCTCGCGGGGCGGCGCCCTCGGCGAGGTCCGCGAGGGCCCGGTCGTCCAGATGGTGTCGGTCGGCGAGACGCTCGCCGGCTTGAAGATCCTCGGCAAGATCGCCGATCGCCCGATCGCCGCGGTCTTCCGGGCCGAGACCGTGGGCGGCGAGGACACCGAGGACCCGGACGAGGCGGACGAGAAGAAGCGTCGCTCGGTCGCGCGCGAGCCGCGGGCCGTCAAGATCTTCAAGGTCGGGCGCGGCGTCAGCGGCGAGGACGTCGAGCGCTTCCAGCGCGAGGCGCTGGCGAGCGCGAAGCTCACGCACCCGGCCGTGGTCAAGGTCCACGAGGCCGGCGAGGAGCGCGGCCTGCCGTTCATCGTCATGGAGCTCGTCGAGGCGCCGACGCTCGCCGAGGTCGTCGACAAGAGCGGCCCGCTCTCGTGGAAGCGCGGGCTCGAGCTCATGCGGCAGGCGGCGAAGGTCCTCGGGGCCGGCCACTGGAAGGAGCAGATCTTCCACCGGAACCTGACGCCGACGAGCCTCTTCGTCGACGGCTCGAAGGTGCGGATCGCCGACTTCGGCTGCGTCCAGGAGCTCGGCCGGTCGCTCCAGGATGACGACGTGATCGCGGGCTCGCCCGACTTCATGGCGCCCGAGCAGTGCGAGGGCGCGGACGTCGACGCCCGGACCGACATCTTCTCGCTCGGGGCCGTCTTCTACTACGCCCTCTCGGGCAAGCGCCCGCTCGAGGGCGAGTCGACGGTGAACCTGCTCATCAAGCGCCTGACGACGGACACGCGTCCGCTCGTCGAGGTCGCCCCGCACATCCCGAAGTCGATCTCGGACCTCTTCACGAAGCTCATGGCGCGGAAGCCGGCCGACCGGCCCGCCAACATGGAAGAGGTCCTCGATCTCATCGAGAAGGCGAAGGAGGCGCCGCTGCGGCAGGCCTCGCGGACGCGCCTGCGCGTGCTCCTCGCGGTCGGGGCGGTGCTCCTCCTGGCCGGCGGCATCTCGGGCTGGATCTACCACCAGGCGCACAAGCCCGACCCGGCGCTGCGCGTGCTCGTCGCGGGCCGCGCCCTCGACGGCGAGGGCCGGCCCGGCGAGGCGGCCGTCCGGTTCCGGAGCGCGCTCGACGCGGCCGTCAAGGCCGAGGTCGCCGCCCAGGCGAAGCAAGAGCTCGAGCAGGTGGGGCGTCGCCTGCTCGCGAAGGCGGAGGCGCTCGCGGCCGACAAGAACTACCCGGCGGCGGTCGAGAAGCTCGCGATCGTCGTCGACCCGCTGAAGGACCGGACGGAGGTCGGGCGGCTCGTGGCCGAGCGGCTCCAGGCGCTCAAGTCGCAGCAGGAGCGCTACGAGGCCGACGCCCGGCTCGCCTACAGCCGGCTGAAGCCGCTCGACGACGAGAACCCCGAGCTCATGCTCTCGCGGATCCGGGCCTACCGGCGCGACTACCCCTTCCAGCCGTTCGACGGGGCCGCGGCCGACGACGAGACCCGGTTCGCGGCCAAGCAGCGCCAGTTCGAGCTCGTGACCGAGGCCGAGAGGCTGATCGGCCAGGGGAAGGGCCGGGCGACGAAGCAGGTGATCACGGCGACGCGCGGCGCGGCGCCCGAGGGCGAGATGCCGCGCTCGGTGCGGGAGCGGCTCGAGGCCCTCGTGCCCCTCGCCGACTACTGGGAGCGGATCGAGGCCGGCGACCAGGCCCGGGACGAGAAGGACCGCGTCCGGGCGCGGCGCGCCTACGAGGACGCGAAGCAGCGCCTGCCCGAGCGCCCCGAGGCGTCGCAGCGGATCGCCGCGGTGAGCGCCGACGAGAAGCGCGGGAAGGCCGAGAAGGCGCGCGACGCCGGCGACCTCCGCGGACACGTCGAGAGCCTGCGGCTCGCCGTCGAGGACGCGAAGTCCGCGGGGGACCCGAGGCTCCTGGCGACGCTGCGCGAGCTCCTGGCCGACGGGGAGAAGGAGTACCGGGAGAACGAGGCCCGCGACCAGGCCCGGCGCGCCGCCATGGAGGAGGCGAAGCGCCTCGAGAAGGAAGGGAACCGGCGCGCCGCGCTCCAGAAGCTCCGCGACGCCCGCGACCGCTTCGGGACCTTCCCCCTCCTCGCGAGCGAGATCAAGCGGCTCGAGGAAGAGGTCCAGAAGGAGGACGAGGAGCAGGCGTTCGCCGAGGCGAGGAAGGCGGTCGACACGCTGACGACCGAGGAGGCGATCGCCGAGCTCGACCGCTTCCTCAAGGACTTCCCGGGCGGGCTCTACGCGGCCCAGGCGCGCGAGCGGCTCGACTCGCTGAAGGAGCGCCTGATCACCGAGGGCGCGAAGAAGAAGGCCGAGGACGAGCGCCGGAAGCGGGAGGAGGAGGCCCGCCGCCGGCGGGAGGAGGAGGAGCGAAGGAAGGCGGCCGAGGACGCCGAGCGAAAGAAGCGAGAGGAGGCGGAGGCGGCCGAGCGCAAGAAGCGGGAGGAGGAGGAGGCGCGGGTCGCGCGCGAGCGCGAGGACGCCGAGCGCAGGAAGCGCGAGGCGGAGGACGCCGCGCAGAAGGCCGAGGAGGCGCGCAAGGCCGAGGCCGACCGCAAGGCCGTCGAGGAGGCCGAGCGCAAGAAGCGCGAGGCCGAGCAGCTCGCGCTGGCCGAGGAAGAGCGGCGCAAGAAGGCCGGTTCGAGCGGAACCTCGGGGTCCGGCGGGTCGAGCGGGCCGGACGCGTGGCCCGACGCCGGTCGGCCCGGCGGCCCGGGCGGGGCCGGCGGGCCTTCGGCCCCGGTCGTCGGCTCGGGGCTCGAGGTCGACGTCGGGACGTGGCCGCCGGCCGCCCGGCGCGGCGTCATCGTGAACCCGACCGACGGCTCCATCCTGGTGCCCGTCCCGGCGGGCCCCTTCGCCCGCGGGATCCGGCCGGAGGAGGCGGAGAAGGCGGTCGAGCGCTGGGGAAAGCCGCTGACCCTGGACGAGCTCAGGAACGAGATGCCGCAGCGGGCGATCTTCGTCGACGCCTTCCACATCGACGCCCACGAGGTGACGAACGCCGACTACCTCATCTACCTCCGGACGACCGAGACGGCCGCCGAACCGCACAAGACGTGTCATCCGGACGAGCCGCCCGGGAAGTCGCACCGACCGGAGTTCCTGGACGACCCGCGCTTCAACCGCGACGACCAGCCGGTCGTCGGCGTCGACTGGTTCGACGCGTACTCGTACGCGCGCTGGGCCGGGAAGCGGCTCCCGACCGAGGCCGAGTGGGAGAAGGCGGCGCGGGGCGAGGACGGGCGGAGCTTCCCGTGGGGCGACCTCGAGGAGCCTGGCTTCGCGAACACCGCCGAGGCCTGGGTCGGCCGCCCCTTCACGAGCTACATCGACTGGGGAACGAGCTTCTTCAAGGCGCGGGCCGTCCTCGACGCGGCGACGACGGTCGGGGCGACGACGTACCGCGGCGGCGCGAGCCCGTACGGCGCGTACCACATGGGCGGGAACGTCGTCGAGTGGTGCGAGGACTGGTTCGCCGACGACTACTACGCCGGGTCGCCGGAGAGGAACCCGGTCAACCAGGACCCCGGGAAGGTGCGGAAGCGCGTGGCGCGCGGCGGGGCGTGGTTCGACCCGCTCGTCCACGTGAGGACGACGTCGCGGTTCCACTACCAGGATCCGACCGCGCGGAAGAACTTCAACGGCTTCCGCTGCGTCAAGTCGGAAAAGTGAGGAGGGGCGGCTCGAGCCCATGGGGGGAAAGAAGGGGAGTAAACCAGGCGGAAAGAAAGAGGAGCGAGATTCGATGAGCGGGTCAGGGGGAGCGGGTGAGCTCGGCACGTTCCGCATGGACGCGGTCGCGCTCGGGGCTCTGGGTTCGGCGGCGCGGGCGCCATCGGTGGCGCCGCCGCCCGGAAAGGCCGGGCAGGTCCCGACGCCGCCGCCCACGGGCGGGGTGCACGGGTACCCCGAGATCGAGGGCGCGCTCGCCGACGAGAGGCGCTACGACGACCTCGTCTCGCGCCTGCGCCGCTCGCTCACGAAGCTCAAGGAGGCGGCCGGCGGGAAGGGCGGGAACGCGGCCCAGAAGGCCTCCGCCAAGAAGGCCGCCCGCGCCTGCGAGCACGCGCTCGCGCTCCTCGAGAAGGGCTGGGAGGAGCGGAAGAAGTACGTCGAGGCGGCGATGAAGGAGGTCCAGGCGAAGGCGAAGCCGCGCGCGCGCAAGTAGCGCAGGCCGCCGCGCAAGGAGAGCCAGACACCCGCCCGGATCCGGCCTCGGTCGGCCAAGGGCGGAGGGAACCCGGGGGTGGAACGGGTTTCGCTTGCAGGATCGTTCGACAGGCGGCGGCCGCGCGGCCGCCGCGCAACGGCCGGAATGGCAAGGAGTCTTCAATGGGCGTTGGCGGAATCGGACCTTCGGAAGGCCACCTGGGCGTCTCGGCCTCGACGAGGAACGCGCAGACCGCGCGGTCGGTCGGCGGGGCGGCGTTCGAGATCGGAGTGACGGGAGGCCAGATCGCGGCCGGGGCCTTCGGCGGCCCGGGCGCGGCTTCGGCCGTGGGCTCGCTCCGCGGGCTCGGCTCGGCGATCGGCGGCGGGGGCGGCGGCTTCGGCGGCCTCTCCGGCGGCTCGACGGGTACGTTCGGGGAGTCGGCGAGCGCGAACCAGAGCGTCGCGGACGCCCTCAACGCGAAGACCCAGTCGACGCTCGCCGAGCAGGCGAAGCTGCAGGAGGCCGGCTTCAGCCAGCAGGTCGCGCTCTTCCAGCTGCAGCAGGCCGTGAACCGCGACTCCGAGCAGTTCCAGTCGCTCACGAACGCGCAGAAGGCGAAGCACGACGCGCTCACGTCGGCGGTGAACAACCTCAGGTAGACGGCGACCACCGCCGGGCGGGCCTCGCTTCGGGGCGGGGCCCGCCCGATCCGGCGGAGGGCCGAGAGGGAGAGAGAGCGGCATGGCATCCCAGGCGGGCGTCGAGGTCTCGATGGAGGAGGTCCGCGTGCTCCTCGAGGCGGGACGCATCTACGTCGATCGCAAGGAGTACGACAAGGCCCGCGAGGTCTTCGAGGGGGCGCGGGAGCTCGCGCCGGACGGCGAGGCCGTCCTCATCTGCCTCGCGAACCTGGACCTCGTCACGGGCAAGGGCGCCGATGCCGTGAAGAGCCTGAAGGAGGCGCTCAAGGCGAACCCGAAGAGCGCGCTCGCGAAGGCGCTCCTGGGCGAGGCCTATCACACGCAAGGGAAGAAGGGCGACGCCGAGAAGGAGCTGAAGGAGGCGAAGAAGCTCGACCCGAACGGGCCGGGCGGCAAGCTCGCCGACGCGCTCCTCAAGGTGATGGCCCTCGGGCTCGACTACACGTACGGCGGCAAGAAGAAGTAGCGACGGCTTTCGCGGGACGGCGGGCGGGCGCGCCCGCCCCGTCCCGCAAGAGGAGGATGAAGACGAATGGCCGACCCGATCATCTCGAGAGGCCTCGGGAACATCGCCCAGACGGCGGGGGAGCTCTCGAAGACGGCCGACAAGGGCCAGAAGGCCGCCGGCCAGCGCTCGTTCGAGCAGATCCGGGCCGAGAAGCTCGGCCAGGGCCCCGAGTCCGCCGGCTACCTCGGGCAGCCGGGCGAGGTCTCGAAGGTGAAGGAGGTGGGGATCGGCGAGCGCGTCGCCGCCAAGGACGGCATCGTCTACCAGCCTCTCTTCGAGGGCCAGCAGACGGCGCAGGTGCAGCAGGCGTCGATGTGGCAGGCGCTGCCCGACAAGAGCGTCCAGAAGACGGAGGCGACCGACTTCCTCCGGGGCGTGAACGAGGGCCAGCACCGGATGGAGGAGATCGTGTCCGAGATGAAGAGCGGCCGCGAGTACTCGCGCCAGGAGCTGCTCGGCATCCAGGCCGAGGTCTACATGCTGTCCGAGCAGGTGCAGATCGCCTCGAAGCTCGTCGACGCGGCGATGCAGAGCTTGAAGAGCGTGATGCAGCAGCAGATCTAGGAAGGCTCCGTTCCTCGTTCGTCCCCTTCGAGGGTCCCGCGCATGGGTCCGCCCGCGGCTGCACGGAGGCTCCCCGGCCTCGTCCGCCCGCTCCTCGCCGGCTTCATCCTCCTCGTCGCCGGCTGCGACGAGACCATCCTCCACGAGCTCTCCGAGGGCGAGGCGAACGAGATCCAGGTCGTCCTCGACGGCTACGGCATCGTGGCGAAGAAGGTGCCGGCCAAGGGGGAGTCGAAGAAGGGGCTCCTCTTCGACATCTCCGTCGACGGCGCCGACGTCGTCCGGGCGCGCCGGGCGCTCTACGAGAACAAGCTGCCGCGGCCGAAGGTCGCGGGCTACGAGGAGATCTTCAAGACCCCGAGCCTCAACCCGACGGCGACCGAGGAACGCGCCCGCGAGCTCATCGCGAAGCAGGGCGAGCTCACCAACGCGATCATGGCCATAACGGGCGTGATCGAGGCGAAGGTGAACCTCGTGCTGCCGGACCCCGGGTCCCTGGACCCGACCGGACGGCCGGCCGAGGCGCGGAGCTCCGTCCTCGTCAAGTACCGGGAGCGCGACGCCTCCGAGCTCCCGCAGAGCGAGGCCGAGAAGAAGAAGTTCGAGGAGGAGGCCTACAAGGACACGCTCCTCGCGCTCATGACGGACATGAAGCGCCTCGACCTCGCCCTTCGCCAGCTCGGCCAGAGCCAGGCGAAGCGGCGCGAGAAGGTCGACGACCTCGTCCGTCTCCTCGGCGCCACGGGGTCCGACCCGGCCGCCAAGGCCGAGGAGGCCTACCGCACGTCGAAGGCGATCGAGAAGCTCATGGGCGAGGAGGACCAGGTCCACGAGTCGATCCGTCAGATCAAGCGCGTCCGCGACATCGACAAGGAGCTGGCGCGGCTCGGCGAGGTCGAGCGGCGCTCGCTCCCGTTCACCGAGGACCAGATCAAGACGATCGTCTCGGGCGGCGTCCGGAACCTGAACCCCGAGAACGTCTCGGTCACGATCAACAAGGTCCCGACCCAGCGGGTCGTGCTGCCGGCGCAGTCGGGCACGGGCGCGGGCGTCGACCGGCGGATGTTCCTCGCCGCGCTCGGCGGGATCGCGGCGCTGGCGCTCGTCCTCGTCGGCCTCGCGGTCTGGGTCCTGAGCCTGAAGAAGCAGGTGGCGGCGGCGAAGGCCGGCCTCGGGACGAGCATCGCGACCTCGTCGAGCGGCGGCGGCGCGTGACGGGCGCGGCGGGCGGCTTTGACCGTGGGGCTCGGAGCTTCGCACGCTCCGGGCGGGAGCGAACGTGGCCGATGCGGGCGTAGGGCTGACGCCGAAGGAGATCGGGTTCGTGGCGGCCGCGGCCTCGGCCGCCGCCGCCGCGGCCGAGGCGGGGCGCGACGCCGACGAGCCCATCGAGGCCCTCGCCTCGCTCCCCGAGGGCGAGAAGCTCGTCGCCGCCGCCCGGGCGCTGCGCGAGGCGGAGGGCGAGGGGGAGCGCGACCGGTTCCGCGCCCGCGTCCAGACGCTGCGGCGTCCGGAGGCGCGCCTCGACCTCGGCTCCGTCCACGAGTCGTGGGTGCGCGAGGCCCTGGCCTCGCAGCCGGCCGAGGTGGCGGGGGCCGTGCTCCGCGCCCTGCCCGAGGAGACCGGGCGGCGGATCGAGGCGGCGAGCTCGACCGCGGGCGCCGCGAGCCCGGCCGCGCAGGCGGCCTCGCCGGGCGCATCGGCGATCGTCGACACGCTCTCGCGCCGCCGGGGCGGGCCGTCGCGCCACCGGCAGGGCCTGGACCACGTGATCCTCCGCCGCTTCAAGGCGCGGGCGCTCGAGGGCGTCGGGGCGCCGCCGCCCGACGAGGACGCCGCCCGCGAGCACGCCTTCGTCTTCGGCCTCTCCGGCGCGCAGCTCATCGTGCTCGCGAAGGAGCTCGGCCTGCGCGTCGTCGCCCTCGCGCTCTCGGCGATCTCGCGCGAGGAGCTGGCCAAGCTCTGCCACGGCCTGCCGCCGAACGACAGCGTGAGGCTCGTGGCCGCGATCGTCGAGCTCCAGGGGGGCGGCGAGGTCGGGACCGAGGAGATGCGGGCCGCCCAGAAGCGCTACCTGAGGCTCCTCCGGGCGAGCGGCATCACGCGCGAGCTGTTCCTGGACGCGGGCCTGAGCTACATGGCGATCGTGCTCGCCGGCTCGCTCGGCGCCGAGGGGTGCCGGTCCCTCGCCTACCGGTTCCCGGGGGCGATCGGCCGGAAGCTCCTGGGCGCGGCCGAGTCGCTCGCGACGACGTTCGACGAGGAGGCGGTCGAGGACGCGAAGGAGCGGCTGCTCGGCTGGCGCGATGAGATCATCCGCAAGGGCCTCGTGCCGGGGCTCATGCCGTCGCGGAAGTCGGGGGAGGACGGGGGCGACGGGGACGACGAGGAGTCGGACTGAGAACCGGAGGCGACGTTGCGTCGGATCGTGAAATCGGAGCCGGGGCACACCCCGGAGATCCACGAGATCGGCGGGGCCAGCCTGCACGCCCCGCTCCCGCCCCCGACGGCGGCGCCCCCCGCGCCGCCGCCCGGGTCCCACAGCCTGCCGGCCGCCCGCCCGCCGGCCGCCGCCCGCCCCGCGCAGGGCGTCATCAAGCAGGAGGTCTACGACGCCTACCACAAGGCCCGCGAGATCCTCCAGGCCGCCGAGGCCGAGGCGGCGCGCCTCCGCCACGAGGCCGAGCACTGGCGCCGGGAGCGCGAGAAGGAAGGCTACGAGGCGGGGTACAAGGCGGGCTTCGAGGAGGCCCTGAAGGGGCTGCAGCAGCTCAAGGACGAGCAGGAGAAGCGCCTCGACGACACGGAGGCGGGCCTGCTCCAGCTCTCGATCAAGGTCGCCGAGAAGATCGTGGGGGCCGAGCTGGCGTCGCGGCCGGACGCGATCGCCGACATCGTCGGTCAGGCCCTGAAGGCCGTGCGGCACCAGCGGGAGATCCGGATCCGCGTCCACCCGTCGCACGCGGACATCCTCGAGCGGCGGCGCGCCTCGCTGAAGTCGATCCTGAGCCGCGCCCCCGACGTCCGGATCCAGCCCGATCCCGGCGTCCGGCCGGGCGGGTGCGTGATCGAGTCCGAGGTCGGGACGATCGACGGCGAGCTGACGACCCAGCTCGACATGCTCGAGCGGGCGCTGAAGGCGGCGGCCGGGAAGGGGTGAGAGGGAGACGCGATGAACCGCCTGACGAACCTCGACATCTCGAAGTTCCTGAAGGCGCTGGAGCCGGCGTCGCCCGTCAAGACGCGCGGCCGCGTCGTCGAGCTGACGGGCCTCGTCGTCGAGGCCCAGGTGCCGGGCGTCCGCGTCGGCGAGATCTGCGAGATCCACCGCCACCACCACGACCAGTCGCTCAAGGCCGAGGTCGTCGGCTTCCGCGAGGACCGCGTCCTCCTCATGCCGCTCGGCGAGCTCGAGGACATAGGCCCGGACAGCGAGGTCATCCCCTCCGGCAAGCCGCTGACCGTGAAGGTCGGGCCGAAGCTCCTCGGCCGCGTCCTCGACGGGCTCGGGAACCCGCTCGACGAGCAGGCGAAGGGGCCGCTCGAGTACGAGGCGGAGTATCCCGTCATGGCGCCGCCGCCCGACCCGCTGAAGCGCCAGCGCGTCCTCAAGCACCTCGCGGTCGGCGTGCGCGCGATCGACGGCTGCCTCACGGTCGGCGAGGGCCAGCGCCTGGGCTTCTTCGCCGGCGCCGGCTGCGGCAAGTCGACGCTCATGGGCATGATCGCGCGGAACACGGAGGCCGACATCAACGTCCTCGCGCTGATCGGGGAGCGCGGGCGCGAGGTGCTCGACTTCATCGAGGAGTCGCTCGGCGAGGAGGGCATGCAACGCTCGGTCGTCATCGTGGCGACCTCCGACCGCCCGTCCCTCGTGCGCTTGAAGGCGGCCTTCGTCGCGACGGCGTGCGCGGAGTACTTCCGCGACCAGGGCAAGCGGGTGATGCTCATGATGGACTCGGTCACGCGCTTCGCCCGCGCCCAGCGCGAGGTCGGGCTCGCGATCGGGGAGCCGCCCGCCCGCCAGGGCTACACGCCTTCGGTCTTCTCGATGCTCCCGAAGCTCCTCGAGCGCTCCGGCAACTCGGACAAGGGCTCGATCACGGCCTTCTACACGATCCTCGCGCCGGGCGGCGACATGAGCGACCCGGTCGCCGAGGAGGTGAAGTCGATCCTCGACGGGCACATCGTCCTGAAGCAGGAGATCGGCGCCCAGGGCCGCTGGCCGGCGATCGACATCCTGAACTCGCTCTCCCGCGTGATGTCGGCCGTCGCCGAGAAGGAGCACAAGCAGGCGGACCAGAAGGTCCGCAAGGCGCTCTCGACCTACGACAAGAACGAGCTGATCATCAAGCTCGGCGAGTACGAGCCCGGCCGCGACAAGCTCCTCGACTGGGCCGTGGAGAAGGTGCGTCCGGAGGGCAAGGAGGGACCGGTCATCCAGTTCCTCTGCCAGGGGACGCACGACAAGGCGACGTTCGAGGAGGCGCGGGAGCAGATCTGCGGCATCTTCGAGGGAGACGACATCTAAGCCCATGAGGCCCGGCCGGAAATGAAGCTGCCGCCCTACCCCGCGGAGCAGATCCTCGGCCTGCGCCAGAAGGCGGTCGAGGAGGCCGAGCGCCTGCTCCGCGAGCGCCGGCTCGCGACCGAGCGCGAGCGCCAGAAGCTCGCGAAGCTGAAGGAGGAGCGCCTCGAGATCGACCGGCGCAAGGCGGCCGCCCAGGACGAGTTCCAGAAGCGGCTCGGTCAGCCGGGCGCCAACATCATGATGGAGAACGAGCGCCTCGTCGCCTACGAGAAGCGCTGCGTCGTCGAGGCGGCGGCGAAGGACGCCGAGATCCGGCAGCAGGACGCCGAGGTGAAGCGCGCCGAGAGCCGCGAGCAGGACGCGAAGTTCGAGCTGAACCAGCGGATCAAGGAGCTCGAGGCGATCAAGGAGCACAAGAAGGAGTGGGAGAAGGAGACGAGGCGCGAGCTCGAGGAGGCCGAGGAGCGGAAGCTCGAGGAGATCGGCGAGGTCATGCACACGACGCGCGAGCGCAAGGAGCAGCGCGTCCAGAAGGAGCGGCGCGACGCGCACGGACACGGCGGCGCCGGCGGCGGCGACCAGGGAGGAGCGTAGCATGTCGAGCGTGAGCGGCGCCGGGGCGTCGCCTTCGGTCCAGTCGCAGCAGGCCCCGAAGACGGCGTCTCCGGGCACGGGGGAAGGCTCGCGGCGCTTCGGCGACGTCGTCCGCGAGAAGCAGTCGACGGCGAGCCAGGAGCAGCCGAAGACGGACGACAAGCCGAAGGCGGACGAGCGGCGGAACGACGACAAGGTCCGCGACGCCGACAAGGACCAGAAGGCGGACCGCAAGGACGAGAAGAAGGCGGACCGCCCGAAGGATGCCGAGGCCCCGAAGGAGCAGAAGGTCACCGACGACGGCAAGGGCAAGGGCGGCGGCGGCGGCGGCGGCGGCGGCGGCGACGGCGGCGGCGGGTTCGGCGAGGGCGAGCTCGCCTCGCTCGAGAGCCTCGATGGCGAGGAGCAGGGCGAGGCCGCCATCAAGGCCCAGTGGGACGGGCAGGTCCCGTCCCAGCTCCTCCTCCGCGAGCAGAGCCAGCCGGTCGAGGCGACCTCGAAGACCCGGAGCCTCGACAAGATCTTCCCGAAGGAGGCGATCGACAAGGTCGTCAAGGCCGTCCGCGTCGGGATGAACGAGCAGGGCCTGAAGGAGGTCCAGATCGACCTCAAGGCCGAGGCGCTCGAGGGCTTGAAGCTCAAGATCAGCCAGGGCAAGGACGGCGTGAAGGTCGAGATGCTGGCCGAGACGCAGCAGGTCCGCGACCTCATGGCCCAGCGCGTGGATGAGCTATCGAAGGTCCTCCAGGCGAAGGGCATCCAGGTCAACGAGCTGACCGTCCGGACGGTCTCGGAGGTCCAGACGGACAACCGCCAGTTCTCGGGCGATCGCGACGGGCGCCGCAAGCCGCAGGAGGAGTCGGCCGTCGATGGGGTCGGCGGGGCCCGCCGCCGGAAGAAGGGCGCGGTCTCCGCGCCCCCGCCGCCCTTCGACTTCAGCCCGCCCAAGAAGGGCAAGATCGTCAAGAAGAAGGGGGGCAAGGAGTTCACGGTCTAGTCTAGCGACCGCTCCGCTCGCTCCACGGTATACTGGAAGGTGCGGCTTCACCGCGCCTTCGAGCGTTCTTTCTGCGCGCGCCGCGCGCGCGCAAAGGCCAGCAGGATGAGATAATCGCGTCCATGTCGCCGGAAGAGGCTGCCGCTGCCGCATCTCAGCCGCCCGGCTCGGCCTCGATGCGCTCGAGGCGCGGGTCGCCGCCGCCGGGCGCCGCGCTCCCGCCGCCGGGTGAGGCCTCGTCGGCGGAGGAGACGCTCCGCCGCGTCCGCGCCGACCCGGGCGGAGGGGGACCGCGCGCCCCCGCGCCCGGCCCCGGGCCGGCCGCGGCTCCGCCTCCGCCGGGGTTCCCCGAGCTCCCGACCGACGCCTACGGCTCGCCCTATCCGCACGGTCAACGCCCGCCCTCCGGGCGCGGCGTCGGGAACGGCGGCGACGGAGCGGCGGCGGGGACCGTCCCCGGCGCCTCGAGCGTCGCCGCCTTCGGCTACCCGACCGGGGCCGCTCCCGGGGCCGCCCGGCCGTCGCCGGGGACCGCCTCCGTGCGCCAGCCCTACGGCCCGGGCTCGCCCCCCCAGGCGCAGGCGCCGCAGCCGCCGTTTCCCGGCGCTCCGCGTCCGGGCGCCCCGGGCGGAGCCGCGGCGGGCTACGGGCCGGCGGGCGCACCGGGCGGAGGCTCGATGGCGGGGCGGGCGGCTCCCGGCCCGGCCTCCGCCGCCCATCACGCCGCCAGGCCGGGCCACGGCCCGCCGCCCGGACCGGCGGGGCCGCCCGGGGCGCCGGGTTACCCCGGCCCCGGCTATCCCGCGCCGCCGCCCGGCTACCCGCAGGCGGGCGCGCCGCCCGCTCCCGCGCCGTACCCGGTGCCCGGCTATCCCGCGCCGCCCCCGGGGTACCCGGCTGCCCCGCCGCCCCCGGGGTACCCGGCCGCCCCGCCGCCCCCGGGCTACCCGGCCGCCCCGCCGCCCCCGGGCTACCCGGCCGCCCCGTCCCCTCCCGGTTACCCGGCGGGGGCGCCGGTTCCGGGCTACCCGGGCGCCGGCCCGTATCCCGGCTACCCGCCGCCCGGGGCGCAGCCCGGGCAGGCTCCGTACGGGGCGCCGCCGCCGCCTTCCGCCCCCGCGAAGGGGGCGCCGAAGCCCTTGAAGGGCGGCCGGGCCTCCGGCGGCGGCCTGCGCAAGGCGGCGAAGGGCCGCCCCGTCGAGGAGTCGGCGCTCGACTTCGGGCCGCCGCCGCAGCGGGTGCGGACGCCGAGGCGGGTGGCGCCGTTCGACGCGTCGAAGCTCGAGAAGGTCTCGCGCGAGGCGGTCCGCCTCTCGAAGCTCGTCGCCGAGGCCTACCCGGGCTACTTCTTCTCGGACGAGCTCCGGAACGCCGTCCAGGCGTTCCTCCTCGAGACGCTCGGGCCCGAGAGCGCCGCGACGCGCGTCCTCACGGTCGAGGTGAAGCGCAAGGACGACGGCTCCGTCCAGGCGTACGACTTCACCGAGGACGAGATCACCATCGGCACGCACCGCTCGAACCTCCTCACGGTGACGGGCGCGCAGGTCTCAAGGCGCCACTGCCGGATCACGTACGACGAGCGCGGCTACTGCCTCGTCGACCAGGGCTCGTCGAACGGGACGTTCCTCCGCGGCGAGCGCATCGTCGCCGGCCAGCCGTACGTGCTGAAGAACGGCGAGATGTTCACGATCCCGGGCTACGAGGTCGTCATCCGCTGGCCGACGGGCGAGACGGCGCCGAGGCTGAAGGCGATCGGGCACACGGCGCTCCGCGTTCAGGGCGCCGCGGCCTTCCTCGCCGAGGCGCCCGCTCTCGGCTACACGGCCTGTCTCCGCGGCGAGCCGGGCGGGCTGGCGGTCCTGATCGAGTCCGACCTCCCGCTCGTGAGCCTCGTCGTCTCGCGGCTCCTGGGCGATGCGATCGTCGTCCCGCGGCCGCTGGCGGAGGTCGAGGAAGGGGTGCTCGAGTACTTCCTCGTCCGCCTCGTCGATGCGGCCAACCGCGCCTGGGGCCCGAAAGCCGAGCTGACGTTCCGGCTCGAGAGCGTGCGGCTCGCGAAGGACCCGGGCCTGGCCGAGGTCGCCGCCGGCGGCGCGCTGCTGGCGACGTCGGTGACGCTCGACTTCGACGCCTCGCGCGAGGCGGTGCGCGTCGCCCTCCCGCAGCCGTCGGTCGCGGCCGTCGCCGAGCGGATCGAGGCCGGCGGCCGCGCCGGGCAGGCGCCCGAGGACCGGCTGGCGCGGCTCTCGGACCTGATCGGCGACATCCGGATCGACATCCACGGCGTCATCGGCGAGACGAAGGTGACGCGCGGCGAGGCCGCGCAGATCGCCCCGGGGGACATCCTCGTCCCGGAGGAGCTGTCGGTCCGGCCGGAGGAGGGCGAGGACGGCGGCGGCCTCTCGGGGACGGTCGACCTCGTCCTGACGACGGGCGCCGGCCAGAAGAGCCGCAAGAGCTCGGCCCGGATCCGCGGCCGGCTCGTGCAGTTCGGCGAGCGCGTCCAGCTCGAGCTCGTGGACTTCATGAAGGGGAACCCGAACGCGGAGGTCGCGACGGTGCACGAACGGGAAGGAGACGAGGAGGAGGAAGGCTCGGGCGAGGCCGGCGAGTCGTCCGAGGCGGGCGGCGTCCCCGAGGGGACCGGCGTCCTCGACGACGTCCCGCTGCCGCTCGTCATCGAGCTCGGGCGCCTGAGCCTCACCGTCCGCGAGATCGCCGCCCTCAGGCGCGGGCAGGTGATCGAGCTCCACCGGCACCCGAGCGAGCCCGTGAGCCTCGTGATCGATGGCCGCGTCGTCGGGAGCGGCAAGCTCGTGAGCGTCGAGGGCGAGATCGGTGTCCAGATCACCTCGATCGAGAAGTAGCGGCGGTCTCGCGGCCCTCGCGGTTGCGGTCGCGCTGGCCGGGCTCGTCGCGCCTGCGCGCGCCGACGAGGAGCCCGCGCCGGCGGCGCCCGCGCCCGCGCCCGCGCCGGCGGCGGCCGAGGCGCCCGCCCCCGCGGCTCCACCCGCCGCAGCCCCGCCGGCCCCCGCCGCTCCGCCGGGCACGGGGGCGGCGGTCAAGAAGCCCGCCGACCCGAGCGGCGTCGCGACCCCGAGGGTCGAGCCTCCGAAGGCGTTCGCCGACGACGGGGCGGCGAGCCTCCTCTGGCAGCTCCTCCGGACGGCCGTCGCGCTCGGCATCGTCTGCGCGATCGCGTACTTCGGCCTGAAGCTCTTCGGGGCGCGCCTCGCGGCCCGCGGGGCCGGGACCGTCGTCAAGGTCGTCGATCAGGGCCGCCTCGACGCGAAGACCACGCTCTACCTGGTCGAGGTGGCCGGTCAGTACATCCTCGTCGGCGTCGGCGACGGCGGCGTCCAGGCGCTCACACCGGTCGCCCTGGACGCGGACCGGATCCGGGCGGCGCTCGGCCAGCGCGGGGCGCGGCCGTTCGCGAGCGTCCTCGAGGCGCTCGCGTCGGCCCGGCCCCCGGCCGGGGCCGGCGTCGGCGAGAAGAAGCCGGAAAGCGAGGTGCGGCCGTGAAGCTCGCGCTGGCGACGTTCATCGTCCTCGCCCTCCTCTCGGCCGCGGTCGGGGCGCTCCCGGCCGGCCCGGCGCTCGCCCAGGGGGCGCCTCCCGCGCCGACGGACGCGGGCGGAGGCGCGGAAGCCGGAGCGGGTGCCCGCCCCATGGAGTCTCCGGCGCCGCCACCGGCCCCGCCGCCCCTTCCCGAGGGCCCGATCGTCGCCCAGGGGGCGCCCCCACCCCGGGGCGGGGGCGCCGGTCCGATCGGCGCGGGGGCCGCGCCGGCCGGCGGGGTGGACGTCCCCGGCGTCTCGGACGAGCCGGGGGGCGGGATCTCGAAGCCGGTCGCCGCCCTCATCGCCCTGGCGGCGCTCTCGCTCGCCCCGTTCGTCCTCGTCATGACGACGTCCTTCCTCAAGTTCTCGGTCGTGGGCTCGATCCTCCGCTCGGCGCTCGGGACGCAGCAGATCCCGCCGAACCAGGTGATCACGGGCCTCGCCATGATCCTCACGGTCTACGTCATGGCCCCGACGGGGTCGCTCGTCTACCGCGAGGTCGAGGGCGTCGCGGGCCAGGCGGCGAAGGACGGCGTCTTCTCGGACGAGTCGATCGACCTCTTGAAGACGGCGGTCCAGCGGGGCAAGGAGCCCTACCTCGACTTCCTCTACAAGCACAGTCACGCGAAGGACCGCCAGCTGTTCCTGTGGATGGCGAAGGCGCTTCGCACGAAGAACGGGCAGACCGACGCCGCCGACGAGCTGACGGAGCGCGACCCGCTGATCCTGGTGACGGCGTTCGTCACGAGCGAGCTGAAGGAGGCCTTCCAGATCGGGTTCATCATCTTCGTGCCGTTCCTCGTGATCGACATGATCGTCTCCAACATCCTGCTGGCGATGGGCATGCAGATGCTCTCGCCGCAGACGATCGCGTTGCCGTTGAAGCTGCTCCTGTTCGTGCTCGTCGACGGCTGGCACCTGCTCATGAAAGGGCTCGTGCTCGGCTACTTGTGAGGGAGGCTCCGCGCCATGTCGTTCATCGAGCAGATCGTTCTCACGATCACGCGCGAGGGCCTGATGCTCGTCATCATCATCTCGGGCATCCCGATCCTCCTCAGCATGGCCGTGGGCGTGCTGGTGAGCGTGTTCCAGGCGGCGACCCAGATCCAGGAGCAGACCCTCACCTTCGTGCCGAAGCTGATCATCGTCTTCGGGAGCATCCTCCTGCTCGGCTACTGGATGCTGGGTCAGCTCATCCGCTTCACGGGCGGCCTCTTCGAGCTCCTGCCGCAGATCTCGACGGGCGGGGGATAGGATGGACTACCTCGGCCGCCTCCTCGGAACGGGGGTCGACCTCGAGCCGGCGATCCGCATCATCGCGCTGATCTTCGCGCGGATGACGGCGATCGTGGCGACGGTCCCGTTCCTCGGCGGCCCGCTCGTCCCCGGGCGCCTGAAGATGGGGATCGCCCTCGTCCTGACGGCGTTCCTCTACCCGTTCATCGCCCCGGGCGTGGACGTCGCCCTCCTCCCGAAGGGCCTCCTCTTCGTCGTCTACGCGGCCAAGGAGCTGTTCGTGGGCGTCGCGCTCGGGTACGTCGTCGCTCTCTCCTTCCGGGCGATCGAGGCGGCCGGGGCGCTCATGGACCTCGCCCGCGGGACGACGTTCGTGCAGGTGATCGCGCCCCTCACCGGCGGGCAGACCTCGATGCTGGGCCAGCTCTACCTGCTGCTCTACACGGTCTTCTTCTTCTCGCTCCAGGCGCACCTCGTGATCATCTACGGGTTCGGCCGGAGCTTCGAGATCGTGCCGGTGACGGGCTGGCCGCCGCTCGGCGGGCCGGGCGCGGCGTACGTCGACGAGGTCATCGCGCTCTCGGCGCGCATCTTCCTCGTCGGGATGACGATCGCCGCGCCGATCATCATGGCGACGCTCCTCACCGACGTCATGCTCGGCGTCGTCAACCGCGCCGCCCCCAACATCCAGGTGTTCTGGCTCGGGCAGCCCGTGAAGACCGTCGGCGGGCTGCTCCTCGTCCTGCTCGCCCTCGAGTTCACGATGCGGCTCTTCCACGACGAGGCGGTCGCCGTGGTCGGCGCCCTGACGAGGGCGACGGGGCTGCTCGCCCCGGGGTCCCCGTGAAAACCGCAAAGCCGCGCGGCCAAAGCGCGTGCGCGCGCCCGCCCTGGACGGCGATATCTCTAAGGGTTAAACAATAGTCTACGGAGCCCGCGAGCGGAGCGGCGATGTCCGGCGAGAAGACCGAAGAACCAAGTCCGAAAAAGCTCCGCAAGGCCCGCGAGGAGGGGAACGTCGCGAAGAGCCGCGACTTCACCTCCGGGGTCGCCTTCGTGGTCGCGTGCGCCGTCATCGCGTTCATGGGCGAGGATCAGGCGGACCAGGTGAAGGTGTTCGCGCGAGAGTGCTTCGCCGCGTCGGCGCGCCCCGACGACATCCCGGACATAGGCCACGCGGCCATCCGGGAGGGCGGGATCCTGGTCCTCAAGGTGTCGGCCCCGCTCCTCGCCACGCTCTTCGCCATCTCGCTCTTCATGGGCTACATCCAGGTGGGCTCGCTCATCACCCTGAAGCCCCTCATGCCCAAGCTCGACAAGCTGAACCCGATCGCCGGCATCAAGAACATGTTCGCGAAGAAGGCGCTCGTCGAGCTCCTGAAGAACCTGCTCAAGATCTCGGTCGCCTTCTACCTCGCGTACGCCGCGCTCGCCGACTCGATCCGCGAGATCGTGGCCTCGGCGGCCCAGCCGCTCGCCCAGAACGTCCAGCTCACGAGCCAGATCGTCGGCGGGTTCCTGAAGAAGATCTGCGGCTTCTTCCTCGTCGTCGGCGCCCTCGACCTCCTCTACCAGCGCTGGCAGCACAAGAAGGACCTCATGATGTCGAAGCAGGAGGTGAAGGACGAGTACAAGCAGGACGAGGGAGATCCCCATCACAAGGCCAAGCGCAAGCAGTTCCACAAGGAGATCCTGAGCGCGAAGGCCGTCCAGGAAGTGAAGAAGGCGAAGGTGGTCGTCGTGAACCCGCACCAGGTCGCGGTCGCTCTCGACTACGACCCGGAGAAGATGGACGCCCCCCAGGTCCTCGCCAAGGGCGAGCGTCTGATCGCGGAGCAGATCCTGAAGGTCGCCCGCGAGAACAACGTCCCGATCATGCAGAACATCCCGCTCGCCCACGCTCTCAACGACCTCGAGATCGGCGACGAGATCCCCGCGGACCTCTACGACGCCGTCGCGGAGGTGATGAACTGGGTGTACAGCCTTGCGCAGGAGTCGTGAAATGCGCGACAAGCGAACGATCCGGACGCCCGCCGGCGTCCTCGTCCCCGTCCTCGTCCCCGTCCCCGTCCCCGCTCCCGCTCGCTGGCTGGCGGGCTTCGTCCTCGCCGCTGCGGCGGCCGCGGCCGGCTGCTCGACCGTCCCGTCCGTCGCCCGCCCGGAGCCGGCGGCGAACGCGCTCCGCCTGAAGATCGCGGTCGCGCCCGTCTCCTCGGTCGTCGAGCCCGGGGCGGGGCCGGCGGCGCACGGCCGCGGCGGACGCCCCGCCCGCCTGAGCCCGACCGCGCCGCGGAGCATGCCCGTCGACGCGACGAACGTGCGCGACGAGGTCGTCGTCGCCATGCGCGAGCAGGGCCTCTTCACCCGCGTCGGCGTCATCGACTCGCCGCGGACCCAGGCGCCCGCGCCCGGCGTCCTCCGGGGGGCCGCGGGCCTCGACCTCGACGAGCGCCGCCGGGCCCTCGAGGCGGCGGCCGCGCGCGGCGACGACCTCGTCCTCTTCCTCGAGGTCACGCGCCATGACGTCCGCTACGTCGGGGCGAACGACGTGCTGCCCTGGAAGGTCCTCGTCTGGCTCAATTTCTGGATCCCGGCCTGGTGGATGGCCGAGCGCGACTTCGAGGCCGACTTCGAGCTCGAGGCCGAGCTGGTGCGGGCCTCGACCGGGCAGCACGTGTACTCGCGCAAGCACCGCGAGACGATCGTCGCGCGCCTGGACGACTTCGACTACGGCTTCCACGCCCTGAGCCTGCTGAGGGTCCCGAACTCCCTCGGGGACGAGAACTGGGAAGCGGTCGCCGAGAGCCTGCTCATCCCGGCGCGCAGCCGCGCCGAGGTCGCGCTCCTCGCCGAGCTCGAGCCCGTGTGCCGCGGCCTCCTGGTCGCGGAGCCCGAGCCGAGGGCGGCCCCGCCGGTCTCGGCCTCGGCGCCCCGCACGCCCCCGGCGACGCCGGGAGCGGCGCCGACCGTGCCCTCCGGCTACGGACGGCCGGCGGACGCGCTGGACCGGGCGATGGGCGGACGGTGACGCTTTCGAGAAACGGAAACCAGGGAGAGGACGTTCAGACGATTTCTCTTCGTCTCCGCCTCTCTCTGGCCGGCTCGCGGCCGCCGGCTACTTCTTCCCCTTCTTGCCCGCCTGGGCCTGCTCCTCGGCCTTCTGGATGATGACGGCGAGGATCGCGCGGGCGCGCAGCGTCGAGGGGTTCTGGTCCTTCGGGTCGAGCTCGGCGGCCTTCTGAAGGTCGGCGATCGCGCGCTTGATCTCGCCCTTCTCGACGTAGATCTCGCCGCGGTTCGCGTACGCCTCCACGAGCCCGGGGTCGCCTTCGATCGCGGCCGTGTAGGACTTGATCGCGTCGTCCTTCTTGCCGCTCTGCTGCAGGGCGGAGCCGAGGAGGAGGTGGAGATACGGGTCCTTCGGGTTGATGCTGACGAGGGCCCGGCAGACCTTGAGGGCGTCGTCGAAGTTGCCCTCCTGGAGCAGGTTGTGCCCCACGTGCGCGAGGCTGTAGACCTGCTCCATCGTGAGCCCCATGAGCTCGGCGACGGTCGCCTTGCCGTCCAGGAACGCCTCGGCGCGCTTGATGAGCTCCGCCGTGCGGTCCGCCTTGGCGCCCTCCTTAGACTTGGTCGCGGCGGGCGCCGCCCCCGACGACTTCCCGCTCTGCTTCTTCTCCTTGGCCATTCCCCTCTCTCCTCGTCACCGGCGGTGGCGCTCAACAGGAACGCCGGGAAGAGCCGCTCTCCCCGGCGTCCTCTGCAGCTCAGATTTACCGAACCGCGCGCGCGCTTGTCAACCCCCGTCCCGCGCGCGGTTGCGGCTTTCGGGGCGCTCTCGCGCCCGGTCGGCGCTTACTTGATGCCCTGGATCGCCGCCGTGGCCGAGGCGTCGAACGCCTTCAGGAACTGGGCGATGAGCTGGTTGATCTGCTGCAGCTCCTGGCTCAGCTTCTGGAGCTGCTGGTTGACCTCGGCCTCCGAGCTCGTCTCGCCGGCCTTCCCCCTCTTGCCGGCCTCCTTGTCCAGGTCCTTCGCCTTGTCCAGGACCTGCTGCTGCTTGGTCTTCTGGAGCTTCATGAGGACCTTGAGGAGGACGTCCTCGAAGCTGTCGCCGGGCTTGATGCCGAAGCCGCCGAACTCGTCGAAGCCGCGGATGCCGCCCATGCCGCCGAGGAATCCGCCCGCCCGATCCGCCGAGTCCTCGACCGCCTCGCCGACCTTGTTGATGCCCCTGCCCGCGAGCTCGAGGGCCTTGCCGCCGAGCCAGCCCATGGGACCGCCGAAGACCTGCGCCATCTTGCCCGCGAACCCCGCCAGCTTGCCGATCGTCTGGAGGTTGCGGCCGAGGTTGCGCGTGATCCCCTCGGGGTCGCCCATGCCGTAGTATCCGCCCGGCATGCCGAAGCCGCCGTTGCAGCAGCCGCCCATGCGGTCGAACGGGTTCCGCACGAACCCGGCGCCGGGGAACGCGCCGGCCGGACGCGTCTCGCGCCCGCTGAGGAAGTCGACGGCCGAGCCGACGAGACCCGTCAGGTTGCCCCTGCGAACGCTCTTGAGGATGTCGCCGAGGTCGCCGGCCGATTCCAGCGTCCGCTCGAGAGCGCGGAATCCGGGAACGAAGTTGAGAGCCGCACCGAGTAGGTTCATCTGCGAGCCTCCGTCTTGAACCCTGCCCTTCTCTTCCTGCCGCGCCCGCCCGACCACCGAACGAGCGCCGTTCTCTGCCTGTCTCTGCCACTCGGGTTCGTGGCGCTTATTTTAGCACGCGCCGTGCCGGCCCCGAAACCCCCTTGCCGCCTGGATCTCCACTCCCGCGCCCCCCACCCCTCCCTGCCCACGCCCGGAGGGTCCGGGTCGGCCGCTTGGACGTAACTCCTTCAGGTCGAAGCGAAAAGAGCGAGTGCCCACCTCGTGGCCGGCCGGCCCCTCGATGTCAGTGCGCGACCGGCTCCGCCTGCCGGGCGACCGGGAGCGTGATGCGCCCTACCGGCTGGATCGTGAGGAGCGGCGAGATCTCCTGGTAGCTCAGGACCGTGACGAACGGCAGGTCGAGCTCGAGCAGCTTCTTCAGGTACCGGCGCACGTCCACCGCCGTCAGCACGACCGGCTGCGAGGCCGTGGCCGGCAGGTTCCCGAGCGACTTGCGCGCGGTCGCGAGGATGCGCCGGGCCGTGTCCGGGTCGAGCGCCAGGTAGCTGCCCTGCGGCGTGCGCTGGATCGCGCTCCGGATCGCGCCCTCGATCGCCGGGTCGAGGAGGTAGACGCTCATCTCGCGGGTGCCGCGCGAGAACTTGAAGCTTATGTACTGCTTCAGGTCCGAGCGCACGTACTCCGTGAGCGTGGCCGTGTCCTTCTCGACCTGGGCCCAGCGCGCGAGCGACTGGAGGATGGCCCGCATGTCCCGGATCGAGACGTCCTCCTGGACGAGGCGCTGCAGGATCTCGGTCAGGTGGATGGTCGAGACGAGCTTCGGGATGACCTCCTTCACGAGCGCCGGGTGCGAGCGCCCGACCTCGTCGAGGACGGCCTGGACCTCCTGGATCCCGAGGAAGTCCGCGGCGTGGCGCTTCAAGGTCGCCTTGACCTCGTGGAGGAGGAAGCCCGCGATGTCGTGAACGCGGACGCCCATCTGCTCGACGCTCGCCTTCACCGACGTCGGCACCCAGCACGCCTCGCGGCCGGTCGCCGGGTCGTTCGCGGCCTTCACCTCGATCCCGAGGAAGGAGAGCTTCTGGGCGCTCTCCTCGACGTAGCACATGCCGGCCGGGATCGTGCCGCGGATGAGCGGGACCTCGTAGATCCGGATGATGTAGCCGTTCGGCCCGCAGGCGCCCACGTCGCTCCGGATGCGGATCCCGGGGAAGCGGATGCCGAGGTCGTCGTACAGCTCCTTGCGGATGACCGGGACCTGCTCGACGAACGCCTTGCCTTCCGCCTCCGGGTTCACGAACGGCGTGAGCTCGGTCGCGACGTCGAGGATGACCGGGGTCGGGTGCGGCGTCAGGATGATCTCGTTCTCGTTCGCGGCGGCCCCTCCGCCCTCGCCTTCCGCTGCGCCCTCGCCCTCGAGCGCGGCGGCCGCGCCGGCCCCGCCCGCCGCCTGCATCTTCTGCTTCTTGCGGTGGAGCGTGTAGCCGACGAAGGACACGCTCGCGGCGAGGATGAAGAACGGGACGCCCGGCAGCCCCGGGATGATCGCCAGCAGGCCGAGGAAGCCGCCCGCGATCAGGATCGCCTTCGGCTGCTCGAGGAGCTGGCTGCCGATCTCCTTGCCGAGGTTCGTCTGGGTCGTCCCCTCCTCGGCGGCGACGCGGGTCGTCACGAGGCCGGCGGACGTCGAGATGAGCAGCGCCGAGATCTGCGAGACGAGGCCCGAGCCGATCGTGAGGATCGTGTAGATCTCGGCCGCCTCGCCCGCCGACATGCCGCCCTGGAGGATGCCGATGCTGAGGCCGCCGATGATGTTGACGGCGACGATGATGAGCCCCGCGATCGCGTCGCCCTTGACGAACTTCATGGCCCCGTCCATCGAGCCGTAGAACTGCGACTCGCGCTCGAGGGCCTTGCGCTTGATCCTTGCCGTGTCGAGGTCGAACGCGCCCGCGCGCAGGTCGGCGTCGATCGACATCTGCTTGCCCGGCATGGCGTCGAGGGTGAAGCGGGCGGCGACCTCCGAGATGCGCTCCGCGCCCTTCGCGATGACGAGGAACTGGACGATCGTGATGATGAGGAACACGACCGCGCCGACGACGAGGTTGCCGCCGGCGACAAACTGACCGAAGGCGGCGACGACCGCGCCCGCGTCCGCCTCGCCGAGGACGAGGCGGGTGACGGCGATCTCGAGGGCGAGGCGGAACATCGTCGCGAGGAGGAGGATCGTCGGGAAGGAGGCGAGCTTCACCGGCTCGGCTATGTAGAGCGACGTGATGAGGATGATCACGCCGAGCGAGATGTTGGCCGTAAGGAGAATGTCGAGAAGGAAGTGCGGCAGCGGGATGAGCATCATCCCGATGATCAGGATGACGCCCGCCGCGAGCATGATGTCGCTGTAGCGGGTCAGGAGCGAGCGGGTGTCGACGTCGAAGACCGAACCGCTCTTGCCCGCCGCTTTTCCGTCTGCCATTGGCGCCCCTGGAGTATATCCCGGCGCGAACCCATGGGCAAGCCGACGGCGTTCCGCCCGCGAAGCCCCGCGCGGCGGGGCTTTGCCCGCGTTGACACTGCGACGGCGCGTGTGGTAACGTACCGCCTGCGAGGTGAGGGAGGTCGCGCGTTTGCGTGACGATCGAGGGAAGAGGGCGGGCGCCTTCGCGTCCGCCGCCGCCGCCGTCGCCGCCGGCATCGCCCTTTCGCTCGGTCTCGGAGGGTGGGCGGGCGCGGGCTGCTGCCCGATCCTGCCGCAGCCCGAGGAGACCGCGGTCAAGCACCGCGACAAGGGCGCGCAGCTCCTGCGCTCGAACGATCCGGAGGACGTGGACGAGGCCGAGCGCGAGACCAAGCTCGCCCTCGCGCGCGAGCCGCTCTACCCGGCCGCGCTCGTCAACCTCGGGATCATCTACCTCCGCAAGGGCTACCTCGACGAAGCGATGAAGCAGGCCGACGAGGCGCTCGCGCTCACCTGCGACAACTTCGCCGACGGAAGCAACCTGCGCGGGCTCATCTGGCTCGCCCGCGGGAACTCGCTCCTGGCCGAGGAGCACTTCAAGGCGGCCGTCGACACCTTTCCGGGCTACGCGGAAGCGTGGTCCAACCTCGGCGAGAAGATCTACCTCGTCCAGGGGCGCGACGCCGAGGCGTTCGACGCTTTCCGCCAGGGCGCCGAGAACGGGCTCAGGTCGAAGGACCCGTACGACAAGGAGAAGGGCGTCGACTGCCGCGAGCAGGCGGGCCTCGTCCTCCTCAAGAACGGCCCGACGCTCTACGAGGACGCCGAGCAGCAGTTCCGGCTCGTCCTCGACGACCGCCAGCAGAGCGTGATCGCGCTCTACGGCCTCGGGGTCATCCGCTACCACGCCGAGGACTTCAAGCAGGCGATCGACTTCCTGCGGCGCGCGATCAAGGCCGCCCCGAAGCCGAAGGAGGAGAAGCGCGAGCCCGAGCGGGCCGAGCTCGGGCGGAAGGCGAAGAAGCTGCTGGACGAGGTCTACTCGAAGACGCCCTTCCGCTTCGCGCGCCAGTGGCTCGAGACGGCGCGCGAGAACATCAAGGCGGCGAAGGAATCGAAGAAGGCCGAGGAGACCGAGGAGAAGCTCAGGGAGGCGACCGAGGACTGCGAGTCGGCCGTCCGGATCTGCGAGGCGGCGCCGCAAGGCGACGAGGCGAACAAGCGCAAGGCCGAGGCGTACGCGGTCAAGGCCTCGCTCCTCCTGACGCTCTACGCCTACCGGCCGAAGGACAACCCGACCGCGCTCAAGGAGGCCGAGGACCTGGCCTACGCGGCCCTGAAGAAGCTCGACCCGACGAACCTCGAGGCGGCCCAGATCCTGACGCAGGTCTACGTCGTCCAGCGGCGCTTCGCGGATGCCGAGAGGCTCGCCCGGATCCTCGTCCAGGCGGAGAAGACGGGCGCCAACTACAACCTCCTCGCCGTGATCTACATGGAGCAGAAGGAGTACCGGAAGGCCCAGCGCACGTTGAAGCGCGCCCTCGAGATCGACCCGGACCAGGAGCTCGCGAAGAAGAACCTCCAGTTCGTCGAGGCCCAGGAGCGCTTCAAGGAGGCGAACCGGCTGAACGAGAAGGGCCTGGAGAAGGCGGCGATCGGCAAGTTCGACGGCGAGGACGGCGCCGAGGCGCTCTTCAAGTCGGCGCTCCGGCTCGATCCCCAGTTCGCCCTCGCCCTCGCGAACCTGTCGTACGTCTACTACCTGAAGGATCAGATCTTCGACGCCCGCGCCAAGGCCGAGGAGGCGATCCAGCTCGACCCCGACCTCGCCGCCGGGCACAACCAGCTCGGCCTCGTGCTCTGGCGCGAGGGGAACAAGCGCGAAGCGGCGAAGAAGTTCGAGAAGGCGGCCGAGCTCGACCCGGGCGACGCCGGGCCCTGGGTGAACCTCGGCGAGCTCCGCTTCGAGGAGAAGGACCTCGCGAAGGCGGAGGCCACGCTCCAGCAGGCGATCGACCGCGACCCGAAGAACTACCGCGCGAACGCGCTCCTCGGCCGGGTCTACGCCGCCCAGGGGCGCGACGGCGACGCGGAGACGGCGTTTCGCGCCGCGATCCGCTACGACGAGGCGAAGATCGGCGCCCGTCTCGACCTCGGCGACCTCTACCTGAAGCTGCGCCGCTTCAAGGAGGCCGGCGAGGAGTTCCAGAAGGTGACCGAGCGGGCGAAGAACGATCCGCGCGGCTGGGAGGGCTGGGCCAAGGCGCTGCTCGAGCTCAAGCGGTTCGAGGAGGCCGTCGTCTGCCTCGGCTACGCCGGCGAGATCTACTTCGACCGCCGGGACTGGGACAAGATGCTCGTGATCGCGAGGCAGCGCGAACGCCTCGCGCCGGAGAACGTCGACTGCCTCGTGCAGCTCGGCGTCGCCCTGATCGGCGTCGGCGACTTCGACGGCGCCGTGACCACGCTCCGCAAGGCGACCGGGATCGACGCCCGCAACCTCTTCGCCCAGTTCAACCTCGGCTTTGCCTACGCCCGGCGCGGGCGCGTCGGCGATGCCGACCTCGCCTTCGAGGCCTACGAGCGGGTGCTCCAGCTCAACCCGCGGAACCTGCCGGCGATGAAGGAGGAGCTCGCCCTCTATCGGGGCGACGGCGGCGACAGCCCCATCGACAAGAGAAGAGCGATCCAGCGATGCAAGGACATCATCCGGTTCGAGTCGGATCCCGACGAGCGCAAGAAGTACGAGCAGCTGCTGCGCGAGCTGGAGGGCAAGGGCCGGTGAGCCGGCACCTTTGCGCCCTCCCGGCGGTCGCGGCGACGCTCTTCCTCGTCGGCGCCGCCGCCGGCTGCAAGAGCGAGCCGCTCCAGGACCCGCCGCCCCCGGCCGCCGTCACGTTCCTGCGCCAGGGCGAGGACCACCTGCGGGCCGGCCGGCTGGAGAAGGCCCGGCAGGCGCTCGAGACGGCCGAGACCAACGCTCCGCGCAGCGTCCAGATCAAGATGACCCTCGGCGAGGCCTACACCGAGAGCCAGTTCTGGGAGCGGGCCGTCTCGAAGTACCAGGAGGCCGACCTCCTGACCGAGGAGAAGCGGGCCGACCCGCGGGCCGCGATCGGCGACGTCTACCGGCGGCGCGGCCTCTACGGAAAGGCGATCGCCGAGTACGACCTCGCCCTCGAGCGCCAGGAGAACCACATCGGGTCGCACTACGGGCGCGCCGTCGCCAAGTACTTCCTCGGCGACCTGGACGAGGCGCGGCGCGAGCTGAACGTCGTCTTGACCCTCGACCCGCGGCACGTGCAGGCGCTCATCGACCTCGGCTACATGGACCTCGCGAACGGGCGCTTCGAGCAGGCGTTCCGCTACTTCGAGGGCGCGCACGCGCTCGACCCCGAGAACGCCCGCGTCCACTACTACAAGGGGCTCTGCTACGCGAAGCAGAAGCGCTACGAGCGGGCCGTCCCCGAGTTCCAGTCCTGCCTGCGCAAGGACCCGAACAACGTCAACTGTCGCAACGATCTCGCATTCGTGTACTGGCACATGGACCGGGTCGACGACGCGAAGACCGAGTTCAAGCGCGTCCTCGAGGTCGACCCGGCGAACGCGTTCGCCGAGGAGCAGCTGAAGCTCATCGCAGCCGGTCGCAAGCCCGGATCACAGCCCGACTAGCGGCGCGCGCGCGCGCCGCGCACGCCATGCGCGTCCGGGTCTACGAGGCGGGGAAGCCGAAGGAGAGGCGGACGGTCGACGTCGAGGTCGACCTCGGCGGCGGCCCCGTCAAGTTCGGCGGCGGGCCGGTCTGCGCCGTCAAGCTCCCGGACCTGTCCGAGGAGGACGAGCGGGCCGAGCTCAGGATCGAGGGCGGGCGCTTGCTGCTCAAGAACCTGAGCGAGGACGAGGCCCTCACGGTCGGCGGGAAGAACGTCGCGCCGGGCGACGAGGTCGCCCTCAAGGGGGCGGTGCTCCTCGACTTCGACGGCCTCGAGCTCGCCTGCGAGGTCGACGAGGCGGCGCTCGCCCGCCTCGCCTCCCAGCGTGGCGGCGAGGCGATCAAGGACTCGCTCGACGTCGCCGTCCAGGACGTCCTCAAGAACGTCTACGACGCCCTCGGCGTGCCCGAGGACCGGCCGACGCTCGTCGTCTACGACCGGGGCAACCAGGTCTCGAAACGGCTCGAGCTCGGCCCCGAGGACGCCGAGGTCACGATCGGGCGGCACCCGACGAACCGGCTCGTCCTCTACCACGCCACGGTCTCGAAGCAGCACGCGCGCGTCGTGCGCGACGCGCTCGGCTTCACGATCCAGGACATGGGCAGCCGCAACGGCCTCGAGATCAACGGCCAGCGCGTGGAAGGCGCCCACCGCCTGAAGAGCGGCGACCGCATCCAGATCGGGTGCTTCTCGGTCGCCTACTTCGACCCGCAGGTGATCATCAAGGACCTCCAGGGCCCGGGCGGGAAGGCGGACGGCAAGTCCAGGGGCGCCAAGCGCGTCGTCGTCGGCTCGCCGGCGGACGCCGGGGCGGAGGACGACACGCTCGCGCCCGAGGCCGTCACGGGGCCGGTGAAGCCGTTGCCGAAGGACGCCGGCAAGGAGAGAGAGAAAGGCAAGGAGAAGGGGGCGGCGCCCCCCGGCGGGAGCGACAAGGACAAGTCGGCGGCCGCCGCCGAGAAGGAAGCCAAGGCCGAAAGGGCCAGGAAGAAGGCCTCGGGTGGGGGCGGCGGGCTCGTGATCTACGTGCTCGTGGGGGTGGGGATCCTGCTCCTGCTGGGGGCCCTCGCGGGCATCGGCTACCTTATCTTCAACGACTGAAAGAGTTTTTGACACACTCTCGTCTTGCTCGGTGGCAAAGAAAAACCCCGGCCTCCGCGGCCGGGGTTTCAGGTTTCTCTGTCTTGGATCGCTGGCCGTCGCAGCGACGGGCCGGGCTTAGCTGATCCTGCGGACGTTGGCGGCCGCGAGCCCCTTCTTCCCCTGCGTGATGTCGAACTCGACGCGGTCGCCCTCGGCGAGAGTCCGGAAACCGTCCATGACGATCGCCGTGTGGTGGACGAAGACGTCCTCTCCCCCGTCCTGGCTTATGAAGCCGAAACCCTTCTGATCGTTGAACCACTTGACCACGCCCTGCGCCATCGCTTCTTGTCCTTCTCCGGTGGAGACTGCGCCGACAACCGACGTCCGCGGCGGCCGGCCGGGCCGTCCACCGCTCGCGTCCTTGCTTCGACCCGCGGGTGGGAACGTCCGTTGTCGGCCCGGACGCACCCTTCCCGATGCCACGTGACACCGGAGCGCCGATCTTCTCGGCCCCCGCGCCCGCTCCCAAAGGGAGCAAGGCAAGGACTATAGCCTCTCCACAGGCCGAAATCAAGGCGGGAAACACCGTACGGGCCGGCCGCCGGCGCCCAAGGCCCACCGATCGCGGGACTTCCACGGGGGCCCCACGGGGGCTACAATCGCGCGCCACGCATGGACCGCAGCCGCGCCTTCGCCCTCGCCGCCTTCACGGCCGCCGCGCTCAACGCCACGGCGCTTCTCGGGTCGGCCGCCCTCCTCGCCCCCGGGCTGCCGCCGCACCCGCCGGCGGAGGCGTGGACGTACGTGCGCGAGCACCTCGTGGCCTGGCGGATCGGCTGGGGCCTGTGGATGGCGGCCGCCGCCTCGCTCGCCCTCTTCTACCGCGCCTGGGGCCGCGCCGTGGCGCCCGAGGCCCGCCTCGCGCGCCACGTGGCGCTCGCCCTCGTCGCCGTGGGTCTCGCGGTCGACTGGGCCTCCGAGATCTACCTCCTGAGCGTCCCGCCCGTCCCGCCCGCGGAAGGCGAGGTCTTCTTCGATGACCTCGCCTTCGAGCGCGCCGCGCACGAGCGATACGCGTTCCTCGGCATGGGCGTCGCGGCGAACGGCCTTTACACGGCCGCCGGCACGGTCTTTTTTCTGCTCGCGTTCTCGGACCGCTCGCCCTTCCCCCGGGGGCTCGCGCTCGCGAGCGTTCCCGTCTGGATCTCCGGGTTCCTGCTCTGCGGGGCGACCCTCCTCGACCACCATCCCGGGGTCGAGGGCCTGACGGTCCTCACGATCGGCGGCTTCACGGCCTTCGCCGCCGCCTGCGGCTGGCGCTACTGGCGCCGGCCGCCGCGCCTCGACACGTTGTGACCTCCGGGGCATCGCCCCTCGTCACCGTCGTCGGCGGTGCCGGCGTCTTCGGGCGCCTCGTCGTCGCCGACCTCCTCGAGCGCACCGGGGCGCGCGTGCGCCTCACCGCCCGCGACGCGGTCCGCGCCGGCGCCCTCGTCCGCGACCTCGGCGCCGGGGATCGCCTCGAGGCCGTCGCCTGCGACCTCGCCGACCCCGCCTCCGCCCGCCGGGCCGTCGAGGGCGCGGCCGTCGTCGTCGCTGCCGCCGGGCCGTTCCAGGCGCTCGGGACCGCGGCCTTCGACGCGGCCCTCGCCGCCCGCGCCCACTACGTGGACCTGGCCGACGACCGCGCCCACGTGAACGGGCTCCTCGCCCGGCGCGCCGAGGCCGAGCGGGCGGGCATCGCGGCCCTCCCCGGCCTCTCGACCGTGCCGGGGGCCGCCTCGGCCCTCGTCGCCCTCCTCGCGCCCGGGCTCGCGGCCGTGACGGGCCTGCGGGCGGCCTTCTTCGTCGGGGCCGGGAACGCCCGCGGCGAGGGCGCCGCCGCCTCCGCCCTCCTCCAGGCCGGGATCCCGGTCCCGCGGCGCCGCGCCGGGCGGGTCGCGCCCACGCCGGCGCTCTCCGTGAGGCGGCGCTTCCCCTTCCCGCCGCCGATCGGGCCCTGCGGCGCCCTGCCGATCGACAGCCCGGACCTGGACCTCTCTCCGGCCCGCTACCCGAGCCTCCGCGACCTCTCGATCGAGGTCTCGTTCGAGGACCCCTTCGTCGGCCTCGGGCTCCAGGCGTTCGCGCGCGCCCGGCCGCTCCTCGCGCCGCCGCTCTACCGGGCCGCCGCCCGCCTGGCGCTGCGGACGCGCGGTCTCACGGGCGGCGGCTCCACCCTCGGGGCGCTCGCCGTCATCGTGCGCGGCCGTACGGCCTCGGGCCGCGACGTCCGCCTCGCCGCGGCCCTCCTGGCGCGCGAGCGCGGGCAGCGGATCGCGGCCCTCCCCGCGGCCGTCGGCGTCGCCCGCCTGCTCGCGGGCGAGGGGCCGCCGCCGGGCGTCCACGCGCTCGTCGACTGGATCGAGCCCCGCGCCTTCGTCGCCGAGCTCGAGGCGCGCGGCCTCGAGCTCGTCACGAGTCCGGGGAAGGCTTGTTCCTGAACGGGTAGCGGATGTAGGCGCGCGACCACGGCCCCGGGACCTTCAGGCACTCGGCGTAGCGCCGCGCCGGGTCGAAGAAGAGCGCCCCGAGCGTCCCCTCGGAGAAGCCGAAGTCGACCGCGAACGGCGAGATCCCGCGGTCCGGGCCGAAGGGGCCGCTGAAGCGGTCGGCCTCGTAGTAGCGCGGGACGCCGATCCGCACGCGCTCGTCCTCGTAGGCGAGGGTGCCGTCCACGAGCCCGTCCTCGCCGAGGACCGCCCGGTCGCCGTCGCGCAGCCCCGGCCAGAGCTTGGCCGCCGTCGACTCGAGGGCGTAGGGCACGGGCTCGCGCGCGTCCAGCGCCGGCTCCCGCACCCCCTCACCCGGGCGCGCGGGCCTGAAGACGAGCCCCGCCCGCTCGAAGACCGCGCGTCCGTCGGGCTCGACCCGCGCCTTCGACGCCCCGCCGTCGAGGGCGCCGTAGATCCCGTGGCCGTAGGCCTGCACGAACACGGCCGCGTGCCGGCCGTCGGCGGCCGGCCGGCCGGCCTCGTCGACGAGGAGGAGCGGCCCGCGGATGCCCTCCGTCCCGTCCGCGTAGCCCGACCCGGGGGCCGCGTAGACGCCGCCGCAGTAGTGGGCCTGGGTGAAGAGCAGCTCGACCCGCCCGGTCGCCTTGCGGACGACGACCTGGAGGTTCTCGCCGTCGTTCTCGTGGCTCTCGTGGACCCCGAGCGTGACGCAGCTGTAGTCGCGCGGGTGGAAGATGTGGTAGGCGATGAACCAGTGCGTCTCCGTCTCCAGGGCGGCGTAGTAGAGGGCCGGGGGCAGCTCGTAGTCCGGCAGGTGGTCCCAGTTGTCGTCGCCGCGCAGGTTCCCGTCGAAGTCGACGCGCGTCGGGATGTCCTGCCGGCCGCGCTCCTCGTGGACCTCGTGGTAGACGTAGGGCGCGTAGGCGCGCGCGACCTCGAGCCGGTCGTCGACGACGAGAGGCAGCGGGGAGCGGCTCAGCGGCTCGCGCCGGAGCACGCCCTCGCCGCAGCCCTGGAGGCCCGCGAAAAGCAGCCCGCTCGCCGGGATCAGGGCGATCCCGGCGAGCGTGCGTAAGAGCTTGCGGCTCTCCTGGCGAACCGCCGCTACTCCGCGACCAGGTGGCGGGCCGCGGCCGGGTTCGAGCGGACGAAGTCGACGAAGCTCGCAACCGGCCCCGAGGTCTCGCGCTGGATCGCGGCCAGGCGCTCGGCGCCCTCGCGGCCGACCTCGGCGAGCGCGATCGCGGCCGCGAGGTCGCCCCCGCGGAGCATCGGCTCGAGGACCGGCACGGCGCGGGCGTCGCCGAGCTGCCCGAGGGCGACGACGGCGGCCCGCCGGGCCGACCCCTCGCCCGAGCGGGCGACGCGGACGAGCGCGTCGAACGCCAGCGGCTCGCGCATGATCCCGAGGACGCGCGCGATGCGGGCGCGGACGGCGACGCTCGCGTGGCGCTCGAGGCCCGAGATCAGGACCTGCTTCGCGGCGGCGTCGTCGATCGCGGCGAGCGCGGCGGCGACGTCGCGGACGGCGTGACCGCCGGCCGGCGACTCGAGGATCCCGAGGATCGCGGTCTGCGCGCCCCGCGCCCGCGCCCGCCCGGCGAGGCGGATGAGCGGCCGCGGGTCCTCGAACGTCGCCAGGTTCGCGTCGAGCGCGCGCACGACCGCCGCCGCCTCGTCGGCCGTCGGCGTCGCGGCCGCGGCCTCGAGGTCGAAGGCGGCGTCCGTCGCGACCCGCGGGTGCCAGTGCGACAGCCCGTCCGCGAGGTAGCGGCGGTAGGCCGTCTGGCCCTGGGCCCTCGCCGCGATGAGGCCGGCGAGCCGGTCGGCGACGGCCTGGCCCTCGCGCGTCGTCGTGTCGATCGCGCCGAGCCACGCGCCCTCGATCGCGTAGACCGGGAGGGCCGTCGACTGCTCGGCCGCGACCGGGATCGCGGCGCCCGTGCGACGCAGGGTGAAGACGCCGTGGAAGCCGGGGGGGAGCTGGACGCTCAGCGAGTCGCCCGACGTCGTGAAGACGGCGATGCGCGAGCTGATCGCCCCGCCCGGCGCCTTGTAGGCGCGCTGGATCTCGAGGATCCCGACGAGCCCGCCGCCCGCCGGGGTGACCGAGCGGACGTCGCCCTCGACGACCGCCTCGGAGATGGACGACAGGGCCCCGAGGGTCGCGCCGTCGCGGGCGAACTCCTGCGCCGCCGCCTCCCGGGCCTCGGGGGCGAGCATGGCGGCCGCGGCGACGACCCCGTAGAGCACCTTCTTCACGTTGGCTCTCATCGTCTTTCCTCCGTCGCGCCGGGCCTTACGGCGACGTCCCCAGGTTGCGGCGCAGGACCGTGATCGACGCCTGCGCGAACGGGAGCGCCGGGTTCGAGAAGTCGTTCTGGTTCCCGACGGCCGACATGATGTTCGGGGCGCCGCCGACGTGGTCGACGCCGACCGAGTGGCCGACCTCGTGAGCGACGACGTTGCCGATCGCCGTGCCCCAGTCGACGATCACCTCGTTGATCGCCCGGAAGCGGTCGTCCTCGGCGCGCGTGCCGGCGCCGAGCCGGTAGGTCCCGTCGACGTAGCGCTGGTCGTTGGCCGTGAGCGGGGCGTCGGCCGAGCCGGCGCGGCCGTTCAGGACCGAGTTCGCGCCGCAGATGCGGCCGGCGAAGGTGCCGAGGGCGTTCAGCTGGCAGAACGCCTCGACGTTGTTGTTGCCCGGGTCCTGGAACTCGACGCCGACCGTGCCGACCACGCAGGTGTTCTCGCGGCTGCCGATGCAGATCCGGCTGAAGTCCGTGCCCGGGCCGCCGCGGAAGCGCTGCGGGTCGGGCGGGACGGCGGTGAAGGTGATGTGGAGGCTCTGGCCGGAGATCTTCGTCCCGTTCGCGTTCCGGAGGTAGGCCGTGTTGACGCGGGCGAGGACGGCCGCCATGACCCTGTCCTTCGCCCCGGCGTTGAGCGGGTGGGTCGCCCCGAGCGACGAGACGCCCAGGCCGTGGCCGACCATGTTGTTGAAGAACGCGGTGCCGAGCGAATCGAAGTCGAGGTGCCAGATGTTCTCGGGGCGCGTCACGGTCGAGTCGAGCGTGTAGGCCGCGGCGTTCGGGGCCGGCGGCGTGCCGACGCTGCCGCCCGAGCCGCCGCCCGGCGTCCCGGGCGTCGAGCCGCCCGACCCGCCCGAGCCGCCCGAGCCGCCGGGGCCCGCGGGCTGGAGCGACGACGCCGGCGGCGCCCCGCTCGGGTGGGCGCCATCGCTGCATCCTGTGGCGGCGATGCCCGTCGCGAGCGCCAGGGCGACGGCGAGGCCCGATCCTGCGTTCCAGCACGCCATTCCGGTTCCCCTCCTAGATGGCTTCAGTCGAGGCGAAGGGGCGTATTCTCCCGTCGCCGGACGGGCGCTTTGTCACTCTTTTGTCGTCGAAGTGTAAAAGAAGTGTAAAAGCGACCCCGGGGATCAGGACGTCCGCGGCTCGCGGCGGCCCGTCGCCAGCAGCGCCGGCAGCAGCTTCTCGTCGGTCTCGGCCGAGAGGACGAGGTCCCGGGAGGCGCGCGGGAGGAAGCCTATGAGCCGGCCCCCGAAGAGGAAGTGCCCGACGCTCAGGTGAAGGGGGCGGGGGACGGGCGAGGGGGCATCGGCTAAGACCTCGGCGACCGGCGCCGGGATCCGCTCCTGGAGCACGTGGCGGCCGTCCGCCGCCTCGACCAGGGCCCGGCGCCAGGCGGCCGGCTCGGTGAGTGCGCCCAGGCGCACGCCGCGGCCGGCGTACTGGTCCGCCGGCTTCAGGACGAAGGCCTCGCGCTCGCGCAAGGCGCGCTCGATGAGGGCGGCGTCGCCCGGGCGGAGGGTCCAGGTCGCGGCGAAGTGGGCGGCGATGGCGCGCTCCTCGGGGCTCAGGCGGTCGGCGAAGCGGGAGTCGGTCAGGAGGACGAGCGCCCGCTTGTCGAAGGCGACGTCCGAGCGGAACGAGCCGACGACGCAGACCCGGCCGTCCAGGTACGCGCGCGTCAGGGCCTCGACCTCGCGGAGGCGGGCGCGGTACTCGGTCGTCACGACGCGCCGGTAGACGAGGTCGATGGGGCAGGCCCGCCCGTCCCGCTCGAGGGCGAGGGTGCGGCCGTCGTAGCGCAGCTCGCGCGGGTCGCAGACGGCCGTCGGCTGGCCGCTCGCCTCGAAGAAGGCCTTCAGGTCCTGGAACTCGGTCCGCGTCTCGACCTCGCCCCAGTCGACGATCGCGAGGGTGCGCGGCCGCTCGGCCCGCGTGGCGGCGGCCCTCGCCCGCCACTCGCCGTAGCTCGCGAGCAGGGCGTCGAGGACGCCGCGCCCGAGGGCGAAGGGCGCGAGCCCGAAGGCGGCCAGGTCCGGGGCGCGGGCGGCCCGCTCGAGGAAGAGGTCGGTCACGCGCTCGACGTTCGACATGCCGGACGTGCCGTCGGTGTTGGCCTCGAGGAAGCGGAGGGTGCGGCCGTCGTGGTGCGAGTCGAGCCGCCCGCACGGGATCGCCAGGCGGTAGCCCGGGTCGGCCCGGACGAGGGCCAGATGCTCGGGCGCGATCCCGTACTCCGCCTGCATCTCGGGGTCGTCGAGGAAGCGGTCGGTCGTGCGCTCGAGGAGCGCCAGGGCGGACTCGTCGATGCGGGCGAGCTCGGCGAGCTCGGTCGGGTCGAAGACGAGCGGAGAGAAGGCCGCCTCGAGCGGCTCGCCCGCGTACCGGAGGCCGGAGGCTCGGATCCCGTCGTGGAAGGCCCGCACGTCGGCGGCCGCGGCCGCGGGGTCGCGGGCGAGGTGGTCGCGGAGGGCGGCGGCGAAGGCGGCGCGGGTGGCGAGGGCGGCGCGCGAGGCCCGGGCGTCGAGGTCGGGAGCGGAGGTCATGGGCGAGGCATGGCGGCGCCGGGTCCCCGGACTACGGTCTTTCTCCCCCGCCCGCCCGCTCCGTCTCCGCCATCGCCTCCTTCGCCGGCCCCGTCTGCCCGCGATCGTCGAGCGGCCGCCGCGTCTCCTCCCGCCGCCCCAGCTGCGCGAGGACCGTCGCCCGCGCGCTCAGGGCCGGGGCGTAACCCGGGGTCGACTCGAGGAGGCGGTCGAGGACGGCGAGGGCATCCTCGAACCGGCCGGCCGTCTCGAGGACGTCGCTCAGGCTGACGTGCGGCTGCGGCATCCCCGGGCGCAGGACGCAGGCGCGCCGGGCCGCCGCCTCCGCCTCGACGAGCATCCGCGCCTCGCCGGCGACCGTGTCGGCGTCCGTCGGCCGCGACCCCGTCGCCGCCCGCTGGCGCCTCACGCGCTCGGCGAGGGCGGCCGCGAGGTTCGCGTGGGCCTCGGCCACCTCCGGGAGGCGGGCGGCCGCCTGGCGGAGCGGCTGCACGGCCGCCTCGATCTCGCCCGTCTTGAAGAGCAGGGCCCCGCGGGCGAAGTGCCAGGTGCCGAACGCCCGCACGGGCGGTTCGGCCGCGTCGAGGGTCGAGAGGGCGAGGCGGGCGTCGCCGCGCAACTCGGCCTCGCGCGCCTTCGCGAGGAGGTCGTCGAGCCGTCTCAGGAGGTCCATGGCGGTGTGGTCGGCGCGCCGCTTCGACGCGCGCGGTGCGGTCCTCGAGGCAGCGTGGTCAGAAGGTCCAGGAGAAGAGCGACAGCGCCCACTGCTTCAGGTTCGTGAAGAAGCCTTCCTTCTTGAGCTCCTGCGTCGTGATCGCCTTCGCCTCGGGCAGGCCCTCGGCGAAGCGCCGCTCGAGCGACCTCGCCGTCGCCCCGTCCGTGACCGCGAGGGCCGCCTCGGAGTCGAGCCCGTCCGAGCGCCCGTTCAGGTTCGTCGAGCCGACGATCGAGAACTTGCCGTCGAACGTCGCCGTCTTCGAGTGGAGCGTCGACGTCTGCCGCTCGTAGATCTTGACGCCGGCCTTGACGAGGTCGTCGTAGTAGTAGCGCGAGGCGTCCGAGACGACGCCCGTGTCGTTCGTCGCCCGGCTGTTCGTCATGACCTTGACGTCGACGCCGCGCTTCGCCGCCGCGATCAGCTCGTTCCGGAGCTCCTTCGGCGGCACGAAGTAGGCGTTCTCGATCGTGATCGACTTCTCGGCGCTGCGGATGGCGTTCAGGTAGAGCTTGCCCGTGTTCTCGTCGCCGTCCTCGTCCGGGCGGTGCTGGACGACGCGCACCTTCGCCCCGCCCGGGGTCCGCTCGGGCGTCGGGAAGAGCGACCTCCTGTCGGCCTCGGACACCTTCCCGCCGACCGACTCCCAGTTCTTGAGGAAGGCGCGCTGGGCGTCGTGGACGGCCGGCCCCTCGATCTTGACGTCGGCGTCGCGCCAGGGCGTGTCGCCCTGCTTGTTGCCGCGGGAGAAGACGAGCTTGCCTGAGCCGCCGAGGGCGTACTCGTCGGCGATGTTCATCCCGCCCTCGATCGAGGCCTTGCCGTCGACGATCAGGTGCTTCTCGTGCCAGCGGTTGTTCAGGTCCCAGAACTGGCGGAGCGGGTCGCCGTACTCCTTGACCTCGACCCCGTTCTTGCGCATGAACTCGAAGATCCCGCTCCCCTCGGCGCGGTTCGAGCCCACGCCGTCGTAGATCACGCGGACGTCGACGCCCTCCTGCGCCTTCTTCGCGAGCGAGCGCGCGAGCTCCCAGCCCGTGTCGTCGGCCGTGAAGATGAACGTCTGGAGGTGGATCGAGTCCTTCGCGCCCTCGATCAGCTTCTTTCGCTCGGCGAAGGAGTTGACGCCGTCGAAGAGGAGGGTGGCCCGGTTGTCGGGACGGGCGACGCTGCCGGTCTCCCGGTCGAGCTTCGCCTCGAAGGCCGCGCTCCCGTAAGGCGGGCCGGGGGCCCGGCGCGTCGCCGTGGCGACGGCGCCGGCGAGCCGGGCGGCGGCCGGGTCGACGGCGAACGCGGCCCGCGCGGCGCGGGCGCTGGCGGCGGTCGGCGTCGCCCCCGGCGCCGGGGCCGTCTCGGTCGGGGCGGCGGGGGCCGCTCCCGCGGCCGTCCGCTTCGTCTGCTCGAACGGTACGCCGGTCGCGGGCCGCGCGCCGGCTCGGTCGATCGCAGCCATAGACGTAACCATTGTAGGGCCGCCTGGCGGCAAAGACAACCGACCTGCGATATCCTACGGGAATGGAGCTGCGCGAGGCCCTCGCGACCGTCCGGAAGCGGCTCGCCCAGGTGTTCGACTTCGACTTCACGGTCGACCTCGGCTCCTTGAAGCCCGCCCCGTTCGACCTCGGCGCCGCCGACATCGACGGCCAGCTCGCGACCCACGAGAGCGGCCTCTTCCTCGGCCTCTACGACGAGGCGGGCGCCGAGCGCGGCCTCGAGGAGAGCGGCTTCCTCGGCGTCGTCCGCGAGCGCGTCCGCGCGCCCGTCCGCGTCCGCCTCCACCCGGCCGAGGGCGTGTTCCGGATCTACCGCGCCGACCGCCGCGAGGGGCCGGATGCCCTCGTCGTCGAGCTCAAGGTGGGGCTCGAGCGGGCGCCGTCCGAGGCGCTGCGCCGGCTCGGGTTCCCGCCGGGCGACCACCTGGCGATCGAGTGGATGCTCCTCCAGGACCCGGGCCGGCCCTTCCCGCCCGGGCGGCGCGCCCTGCCCGGCCAGGCGCACCCGGGGCTCGGCCTCGGCTGGCACGTCCTCGAGATGGTGCGGCGCGCGGCCGAGCGGCTCCACTGCGCGGCGCTCGTCGCCATCCCGGCCTACTACCACACGGCGGTCCTCTACCACCGCATGTTCGCGTTCGCCGACCCCGTCCACGAGGGGCTCTTCGACGCCCTCATGCGCGACCTCGCCCCGCTCCCGATGACGGACGCGGCCGCGGCCGTGCACGAGGGACGGGTGCGCTGCGCCGTGACCGGCAAGGTCGTGCGCTGGGAGGGGAAGGAGATGGTGCTCCCCCTGGGCGATGCCGTCCGCGCCTACCTCGAACGGCCGGAGTACGGCCAGACGGCCGCGAAGATGCTGGCCGACGGGCGGTTCCTGGTCAGCCCGCCGGTCGCCCCCTGAGCCGTGCCGCCTCGGCGTGGGCGGCGAGGCCCTCGGCCTCGGCGAGCGTCACGGTCAGGGCGACGAGCGCCTGCGCCTTCCCGGCTTCCAGGCGCAGCGTCGTCCGGCAGCGCAGGAACGTCAGGACCGAGAGGCCGGCCGCGAAGCGGGCGGCGCCGCCCGTCGGCAGCACGTGGTTCGGGCCGGCGCCGTAGTCGCCGAAGACCTCGGCGGCGTGCGGCCCGAGGAAGGCCGCGCCGAAGTGGCGGACGCGGGCGAGGAAGGCGTCGGGGTCGGCGACCATGACCTCGAGGTGCTCGGGGGCGACGTGGTCCACGCAGGCGGCCGCCTCCTCGAGCGACGGCGCGAGGACGGCGAGGCCGTTTCGCGCGAAGGCCGGCTCCAGGGCCTCGGCGTTCGGGCGGCCGGCGAAGCCGCGCTCGACCCGGGCGAGCACGTCGTCGACCAGGCGCCCGGAGACGCTCACGAGGAGCGGGCGCGCGGCCGGGTCGTGCTCGGCCTGGGCGCAGAGGTCGGCGAACACGAGGTCCGGGTCCGCGGTCTCGTCGGCGACGACGAGGACCTCGCTCGGGCCGGCCGGGAGGTCCGTGCCGACCGAGCCCGCGAGCTGACGCTTGGCCTCGGCGACGTAGACGCCGCCCGGGCCGCAGACGAGGTCGACGCGCGGGACCGAGGCCGTCCCGAGCGCCGCCGCCGCGATCCCCTGCGCGCCGCCGAGCGCGAGCACGCGGTCGGCGCCGGCGAGGTGCGCCGCCGCCAGGACCGCGGGCGACGGCCGCGGGCAGAGGACGAGGACCTCGCGCACCCCGGCGACGCGCGCCGGGACGACCGTCATGACGGCCGTGGACGGGAGCGGGTGTCGCCCCGCCGGGACGTAGCAGGCGACCTTCTCGATCGGGGCGAAGTGCTGCCCGGCGCGCACGCCCGGCTCGACCTCGGCCTCGAAGTCGCGGAGCTGCGCCTTCTGGAGCAGGGCGAAGCGGCGGACGCGCGCGACCATCGCCTCGAGGGCGGCGCGGAGCGGCGGCGCCAGGGCGTCGAGGGCGGCCGCCCAGCGCGCGCGCGGGACCTCGACGTCGGGCCACTCGCGGTCCGCCTCGACGTCGAGCTTCGCCCGGAGCCGCCGGACGCCCGCGTCGCCCGAGCGGCCGACGACGTCGATGATCGAGGCGACGGCGAGCTCGACCGCCGGGTCGCGCGGGGCGAGCCCCGAGGGCGGCGTCTTGAGGAGCTCGGCGGCCGTCAGGCGCCGCACCGCCCTAGCGCTCCCGCCCGCGCAGCTCGCGCAGGACGTCGCGCCACGAGAGCCCGCGCGTGACGAGGAGGGCCGTCGCCATGTAGACGAGGTCGGCCACCTCCCAGGTCGTCTCGTCCGGCCCGCGCGCGTCGATCGACTCGTAGGCCTCCTCGTTGAGCTTGCGGCAGATCGCGCGCTCGTCCTTCAGGAGCTCGCTCGAGTACGAGCCCGGGCGCGGGCTCGCGAGCCGGTCGCGGAGCACGCGCTCGAGGCCCGGGAGCGAGAACGGGAGCCGTCCGAAGCACGTGTCCTCGCCCGAGTGGCAGGCCGGGCCCTCCTGGCGGACCGTGAAGCGGAGGGCGTCGCGGTCGCAGTCGAGGCGCGCGCGCACGAGCGTCTGGCGGTGCCCGCTCGTCTCCCCCTTCACCCAGACCTCGTTCCGCGAGCGGCTGAAGTAGACGCCGCGCCCCTCGCTAAGCGCGCGCTCGAGCGACCCGGGCGAGCTGAAGGCGACCATGAGGAGGCGCCCCTCCTCGTCCTCGACGACGGTCGGGGCGAGGCCGCCGCCCTTGTCGAAGTCGACGAGCGAGACGAGCAGGGCCTCGGGCTCGAGGACGCCCGTGTAGATCGCCATGCCGAGCTGGCTCTCGACGCCCATGGCGGCGAGCGCCTTCACCTCCTCGACGCTCGAGATCCCGCCGGCGGCCGTGACCCGGCGGGCCGTGGCCTCGCGCACGGCCCGGATCCGGTCGAGGGCCGTCCCCTGAAGCAGGCCCTCGCGGTCGACGACCGTGTAGAGGAAGCCCGAGCAGCGGTCTTCCAGCGCCCGCACGCGCGCGACCGCGCTCTCGCCCGTGCCGCGGCGCCAGCCCTGGTCGACGACCTCGCCCGCCTTCTCGTCCACGGCGACGATCACCTGCTCGGGCTTGAAGCTCGCGAGGAACTCGGGCGTCGCGGCCGTCCCGATGATGAGCTTCTCGGCGCCCGCCCGCAGCATCTCGCGGCCGCGGTCGGCGGTCCGGATCCCGCCCCCGACGCGGCACGGGAAGCGCCGGCACAGGCCCTTCACGAGCTCGCGGTTGTCGCCCTGGCCGAGGGCGGCGTCGAGGTCGATGACCGCGATCTCCCCGACGCGGGCGAAGCGCTCGGCGAGCGCGTGGACGTCGTCGCGCTCGAGGACCTTGTCGCGCCCCTGGCGGAGCTGGACGGCCTTGCCGCCCATGAGGTCGATCGACGGGACGATCATGCGGGCGGCCTCACGGGCACCGAGCGGGCGGCCAGGTAAGCCTTGAGCGAGGCGACCGTCGCTTCGCCCTTATGGAAAATGGAGGCGGCGAGGGCGGCGTCGGCCTCGCCGGCCGTGAGGACGTCGAGGAAGCTCTCGGGCCCGGCCGCCCCGCCCGACGCGATCACGGGCACGGGCACGGCCCGGGAGACGAGGCGCGTCAGCTCGAGGTCGAAGCCCGAGCGCGTCCCGTCGCGGTCGATGGAGGTGAGCAGGATCTCGCCGGCGCCGCGGCCCACGCCCTCGCGCGCCCACTCGACCGCGTCGCGCCCCGCGGGCGTGCGGCCGCCGTCGATGACGACCTCGAAGGCGCCCGCGCCGCGCGCCTCGGCCCGGCGCGCGTCGATCGCGAGGACGACGCACTGGCTCCCGAACCGCGACGCCGCCTCGGCGAGGACGCCGGGGCGGCGCACGGCCGCCGAGTTGACGCCGACCTTGTCGGCGCCGGCGGCCAGCAGGCGCCGGACGTCCTCGACGTCGCGCACGCCCCCGCCCACGGTGAGCGGGATCGAGAGCCGGTCGGCGATCCGCTCGACGAGCGCGAGCGTCGCGAGCCGCCCCTCGACCGTCGCCGTGATGTCGAGGACGACGAGCTCGTCGGCGCCGCCCTCCTCGTAGGCGCAGGCGAGGGCGACCGGATCGCCGCTGTCGACGAGCCCCTCGAAGCGGACGCCCTTGACGACGCGCCCGTCGCGGCAATCGAGGCAGGGGATCAGGCGCTTCGCGAGCACTCGAGCCACCTCGCGAGCAGCCGCGCCCCGTAGCGCCCGCTCTTCTCCGGGTGGAACTGGACGGCGAGCCCGCGCGGGCCGGCGCGCACGGCGCTCGCGAACGTCCGGCCGTCGTACTCGGTGCGGGCGGCGACCTCGGGCCCCCCGTCGGGAGCGGCGTAGGAGTTGACGAAGTAGGCCCACCCGGCCTCGAGCTCGCCGGCCGCGGCCGGGGCGACCTCGTTCCATCCGACCTGCGGGACCTTGCGGGCCGGGAGCCGCCGGACGGCGCCTTGGAGCAGGCCGAGGCCGGCGACGCCGGGCGACTCCTCGCTCGCCTCGTAGAGCGCCTGGAGGCCGACGCAGATGCCGAGGAACGGCCGGCCCCCGCGAACGTAGCGCCGGAGCGGCTCGACGAGGTCGCGGCGGGCGATGCCCTCGACGACCGCGCCGAAGGCGCCGACGCCGGGCAGCACGAGCCGCGGCGCGGCCTCGACCGCCCCCGCCGTGGCCACGAGCCGCGGCCGCCCGCCCGCGCGGGCGAGGGCGCGCAGGACGCTGCCCAGGTTGCCGCCGCCCCAGTCGACGACGGGGACCTCGGGCGCCGCATCCTCCTGGGCCGACATGGCGGGTGAGCGTAGCACCGCGCCCGAAGAGGCGTCAAGGCGGGGGGACGCGCCGGATCCCAGTCCCGATCTCCAGGAACCCCATGCCGTGCCCCCCCTCCCCCCCCCCCCCCCCCCCCCCCCCCCCCCCCCCCCCCCCCCCCCCCCCCCCCCCCCCCCCCCCCCCCCCCCCCC
>Ga0187893_10000252_pt1 | contig 137914 bp, 240 predicted proteins | sample MA1701074metaG_FD_139574 | JGI IMG/M metagenome (GOLD analysis project Ga0187893, IMG submission 139574) | White microbial mat communities from a basaltic lava cave in the Kipuka Kanohina Cave System on the Island of Hawaii, USA - MA170107-4 metaG ...
GCTGCACAAGCTCGACGAGGAGTACTACAACCGCACGCGCTCGCGTTGGAACGACGGCGACTACGACGTCACGCCGATCATGCGAGCGGGCGCGTTCATCTACCTCAACAAGACCTGCTTCAATGGGCTCTATCGCGTCAACCTCGACGGCAAGTTCAACGTGCCCAAGGGCAAGTACAAGAACCCCGGCATCTGCAACGAGAAGCTGCTCCGCGAGGCTGCGGTGGCACTATCGGGTGCGCAGATCCATGCAGGCGACTTCGTGGACGCGACGAATTACGCGGTCAAGGGCGACTTCGTCTACTTCGATCCGCCTTACGTACCGGTGAGCAAGACCGCCAATTTCACGACGTACAACGAGGGCGGATTCGGTGTCACCGAGCAAGCCAAGCTCGCTGATCACGCCCGTGTACTCGCGCGTCGTGGCGTCAACGTCATGCTCTCGAACAGCAACACGCAGATCGTCCGCGAGCTGTACGAGGGGTTCCATCTTCACGAAGTCGAAGCGCCGCGTGCGATCAACAGCAAGGCGACGGCTCGCGGCAAGGTGAAGGAACTGATCATCACCGGCTATAAGGTCCCGTGAAGTCCGACATCGACCCAGACGACGAGATCGAAGTCGTCGACGAGAAGCACGGCCTCTACGGCCGCATCCGCATCCGCGAGCGCCAGGGCAAGGATAGGGCTGGTATCGTCAAAGTGTCCATCTTTCTGACGCCACGACAGCTCGAAGAGCACGCCGCACAGTGCATTGCACTTGCGGCAGCCATGAAAGACCGCCGATGAGCAAGCCACCACTTCCGCCACCGTTGCATCAGCCCCTCGGCATCTACCGTCACTGCGGTGGCGGGGAATACCGTGTGCTCTTCACGATGCGTGACTCGACGAACGGGCCCGACGAAGGCCGCACGCTGGTTTGCTACCTCTCGCTGACGACGGGACAGTTTCTTGCCCGCGAGCATTCGCAGTTCAACGAGTACGTCTACTACCACGGCGTCACCGCAAAGGCCTATTCCGCCGCCGAGTACCTGCAGATGACCGAGCAAGGATCGTGGGCGTCGCACGAGTTTTCGTACTGTCGTAGGTTCGAGCTACAAAAAGCAGCATGACGATCAACGAGGGGCTGGAGCGGCTGCGCAAGCTCATGGCAAACGCGACCAGCCACATCGGCATGCAGCTCAGCGCGGACGGCCGGCTGATGACGCAGCACTGCACGAAGTGTGGAGCACAGCTCGATACGAAGATGGAACTGAGCGCGGAGGGTGACGAGCGGATGTTTGTCGATCTCGAAACGTTTCAGCGCGATCATCAGCACAAGGAGCCGTAGATGTTCTTCATCGGTGCGAAGGAATGGCCCGGCATCAGCAAGCTCGTCGAGGAGATCGGCGAGGTTGGACAGGTCTGCGGCAAGCTTATGGGCGCGCAGGGAGAAGTCGAGCACTGGGACGGCTCGAACCTGCAGGACGAGCTGATCAATGAGATGGGTGACGTGCTCGCCGCGATCCAGTTCGTTACTGCGTACTGCGATCTCGACCCGCGCCTCGTGGCGCAACGCGCCGATATGAAGCTCGCGCTGTTCGAGAAGTGGCATCGCGAACAGACGCATCCCAAACGCACCGAACGCCCCACCGACCCGCCACCGATCTGCACGGGATCACTCGTCCACGACGAGCACACACCTTGCCCCAAGCACGATTGATGAGCACGTCGTTACCACCCATCACTCGGGAGGTCGTCATGGTTCAGGCTTGGTGGCAGGCACACGCGCTGGAATTCGTCATCACGGCGGTGCTGATCGTGCTCGGGTGGATCTTCTGGCTCGGTGATGCGCTGTCTTCGGCGTTCGCTGAGCGTCGCAAGAAGAAAGAGGATGGCATCCTATGAACCTCTGGCTCGTCGCAATCCGCGACAAGGAGATGCAGGGCGAGCCGAATGTCGCGTTCGCGGTCGTCGACGCGCGGAACGAGCAGGCCGCGATTGAGGCCGCTGAGCCGACGATCGAGCTGCTGCGTGACGCGGGGCGCTGCCGCTGCGTGCCGCACGTGATCGGTGCGACCGATCAGCCGTTCAAGCTCAACCATTTCTATCGGGTGACCCTGCTCAAGCCGCCGACGGACGAGGCGCTGCGTGGTGAGTTGCTCATGTTCGAGCGCAAGCTTGTAGACGTCGAAGCCAAGCTCGCGAACCTGGCAACGTTGCATCAGCAGCTGCAGAAGCAAATGCAGGAACGTGTGCTCCGACCGATGACCGAAGACGAGGTCAAGGCGGCCCTTGAGAAGGGTAGCGAGGAGCGGCTGTTCGCCGAGAACATCAAGCCGGTCCGTCGATGATCGTCGACGACTGGCTACTCGACTTCGAGGAGTGCGTGCGCGACCGCGACTACGCGCGAGCACGGCTGATGTTTCATCCGCACGTCATCGGCTTCGGTACGACAGGAGTCATCATGCTCGGACTCGATGCACTCGAAGCCGAGCAGTGGCGCAGGACATGGCCAATGACGACGGACTTCACGTTCACGTCGGCACGCAAGCTGTCGCAGGATTACGGGTTCATGCTCGCGCTCACGCAGTGGAAATCGTTGCGCGTTGGCGGTGGCGTGCGTGCCGGCCGTGCCTCGATTCTGCTCAAGCCACGCGGCGAGTCATGGCTCGCGGTCCACACGCACTTCTCGCTCAATCCAGGAACGGTCGATTAGCTGAATTCGATAGTGGTAGTGTCACCACATGGCCTCTCAGCTGATCCAGGTCTTGGAATTCACCAACGTGCCCGTGTCCGGCTCCTCGGCGCAGGCGCACAACATCAACCTGGAAGGCTTGCAGGTGAAGCCCGACTTCGTCGCGTTCACCGCGGCGGGCTTCTCTGCCGTGGTGACTGATACGACCTGTACGGTCACCAACAACGGTGAAGACACTGCATCGTGCTTCGTGTGGCTGGAACGGAAGCACTCGTCGCAGCGCGCCTTCGGAGGCGTCCAGAACACGAACCTCGTCCCACAACCGTTCTACTCCGTAGCTGGCGGCGGCGGCAGCGGTGGCGGTGGCGAGACCACCGTCTTTACGTTCCTGCCCGGTGGCGGTGGCGGCCCGCCGTTCGTGTTCGCCGACTTCGATGATCTGTACGCCGCGCTCGCCGCGGTCCGCGCGACGCAAAGTGGCTTCTTCACGATCGTCTTCAACGACACCTTTGAGCCCTGCGTGATTCCTGGGAACGCCTACAACATGGAGGGCGTCTCGTGGGTCGGCGCGAACGGGCCCGCGCTACTCGATCTCGTGACAGTCACTATCACCAACGAGGCGGCGATCACGAACCTCATGAGCATCTGCGGGCTCAACCTGTTCAAGGAAGACGTCTCGGGCACACCACCGATCATCGTCAACAGCAACGGCATCCTCGCGATCGAGGCCTCGACGATCACGGGCGGCAACTGCGGCAGTGCCGGCGCGGAGGTCATCTCTCTTCCGGTGCCTATGGCAGGGAACTGCGCGTTGCGTATCGGGCCTCAGACTACGCTCAATGGCGGTGCGTTGCTGATCGCCCCCAACAATACGATCGTGATGTACCTCAACGGTGGCGCCATCAGCAGCGGCGCCATTGGTGGCGATGCGACGACGGGCGTCAATCTGCAAGTAGTCGACGCAGCCGTGCAGCTGGTTAGTCAGGGTGCAATGGCGGGTACGATCTTGATCTATCAGTCGGTGCCGGTGTGGTGGTGGAATCAGGGTGATCCCAACCTGCTCGTGCAAGCCGAGCAGGGCTTCCGTCTCATCGATACCTCGACGGGCGACGAGTACAAGTGCGCGGGTGGACCGACGTGGGCGATCGTTCCCTAGCGCTCGCATTTCCGACGATTGTCGTGAACGTCCACCGTTCACTTGATGTCGTCGAGCTGGCGAAACAGCAGGGCCGCCTCGTGATGGTCGACCGCTCGTCGATCTGGGGCAATCCGTTCTCCCACAAGATGGGCACGCTCGCGAAGTATCGAGTCGGCACGCGCGAGGAAGCGATTGCGCGATACGACGAGTGGCTGTCGGCACAACCACAGCTCCTCGCGCAATTGCCGACGCTGCGAGGCAAAGTGCTTGGCTGTCACTGCCTGCCGATGCGCTGCCACGCGCTCTGCATCGCTCGCCGCGTCCACGCGCTTGCTTGACGCTGAGATTCCGCTATGGGACGCTTCCTTCACAACCACCCACCACGGGAGAAATCAGATGGCAAAGCGTAAGTGCAAGTTCGGTGTTGCGAAGCGCGGCAAGCGCAAGGGTCAGTGCCTCAAGAGCAAGCGCGCCCGCAAGCGTCGCTAACCGAACGCGATGATCGCCGTCGAGAGCATCTCCCGTGAGGTAGCGCTCGACGGCGATTTCGTTTCTACGCACTACCACCACTGACCGCGAGGCTTCGATGCATGTTCTGAAAAACTACGATCAGGTCGGCGTTTGGGATCCGACGGACCCGTCGATCCGCATGCGCGAGGTCTACACGGGCATCCCCGGCGGCTACGGCTCCTTCTACTGGAAGACGTCGCCGTCAGATGCGCAGCTCAAGGGCCTCGGCACCGGAGGCTGGACGGGCCTTCCGTCGTGGGCGCAGCTCGGCATCATCGCCGCGAGCGCTGTCGGCATCGGCTACTTCGGCTGGAGCAAATTCGGCGCGCCGATCAAGCAGAAGCTCGGCCTCTCGGGCGCTCGTCGTCGGAGGCGCTAGTCGTGGCCAAGGCCAAGTGCTCCGTCGAATTCATCACGGGCAGGGGCGGCCCAGCGGCCATCCTCTACTCGAAGGATGGTCGCGCGATCAACGCGATCAACTATCCGCGCGACACGCAGTTCACGCCCGCGAAGAAGCGCGAAGCCCGTAGCAGGCTGATGCGCGGCTGCGCTGAGCTGTCGCGGAGGCGATAGCTCGTGGCGCTCATCATGGGCCTCTCGGGATACCGCGGCGGCCCATCGCTGATGGGCATCCGTGGCATCGGTGTGTCCGCGCCGCTCCGCGCGACGACGCTCGCCGGTCTTCACGGCGCAGGCGACATCATCAAAGCACACCCGCTGCTCGTCATCCTCGCACTCGGCATCGGCGGTTACATCGCCGATCGCCGCAGTGAGGGTAAGCCGCTCGTTCCCAGCGCATGGGGCGAACAACGCATGTCCCACGCTCGCGCGAAGTCGCTCCACGGCCCGCGCCGACGGAGGCGCTAGTCATGGCGCGTGATCACGTTTCGCTGATCGTCAAAGGCCCTGTGAAGAGCGCGCGGCGCGCGGCTTCACGTCGAGGCATCAACACGGTCAGCTGTCGCGCCGTCGGTGGTGACGTCCAGTGCTACGCGCCCTGCTCGATGAAGGTCGAGGCCAAGGTGACGAAGTGGTACCACGAGCGCTCGCGCGTCAAGGCGGGCCGTGGTCATCCGCCGGGCACGCTGCTCTACTACGCGGGTTCGTGCGTGCGCAAAGACTACAAGGTCGGCGACCCGCGCAAGACGGGCAGCCTCACAGGCGCCTCGCGCCGTCGACGAAGGAAATGATCATGGCACGTCACGACGATTGGCTACGCTCAGCTGAGAAAAACTTCGCGAGCATCCTCGGCCGCAAACGCCGCTCGAACCCCTGCTCGCTGATCGGTCACTACACGGACGTCGCCGCCGAAGCGACTGCCGCCGAAGCCCTGGCCGCCGAAGCTGGCGTCAACGGCGTCGCGACGCGTGCTTCCAAACTCGCGAGCACAGCCACTCGTGCACAACGCGGTGCGGTCGAAGCCTGCCGGCGCGGCATCATCCCGATGGTCCAGAAGCCGCTCAGCGGCGCTCGCCGTCGCCGTCGGTAGTGGCGCGGCGTCGCAAATACGTCGGGCAGTGCGATCTCGTTCGACGCAAAGGCGCGGACAACGAGACCAAGTGGCAGGCCATGATGGGCTGCGCCGAGCCTGTGTCGTTCGGTGAGCTACTCGACAACATCGATATCTCGCCACTACTCGACGACGGCGAGACCGAGCGAGAATGGCTCGCGAACGCGCGGCAATCGGATCCAACGACGGGCGCATTCCGGTCGTGGTGGGGCCCCGAGCGGTGCTGGTTCATCCAGACCGCAGGGTACGAGTTCATCTTCCTCGATTAACACCAGCATTCGAGCCGTGTAAGCTCGGTGGCATGGCGAAGAAGACGAGGTTCCGGCAACTCTCCGAGGACGCGCGAGGCAAAGGCCTCTACGTCGCGAAGTATTCGCCAGGTGATGGCATCACGCGCTATCGATTTTTCGACAAGCCGGACAACACCTACTTCGGGCCGGACAACGGTGTCTGCACCGCACTCGGCCTCAAGGCCGCAAAGAAGTTCTTGGCGACGGGGAAATGCCCTCGTAGCAGGAAGGGTCACTAGTCGTGTCGAAGCTTCCCAAGGCCAACATCCACTGGAAGGCGATCCCGAAGAACGCGTGCATCGAGGATCGCGGCAGCGTCTACGTCGCACACGTCAACGGCAAGCCGGCCGTTGTGAATTGGGGCAGCCAGGACGCGCGGCAGGCGCAGGCGACGCTGTGGGCGCTCTCGAATGACAGCGCGAATCAGCGCCGCTGTGGTGACCTCTTCCGCAAGACGCGTCCACTCCCCGGTCTTGGCCGCGCCCGTCGCAAGCGTCGGAGGAAATAAGCATGTCGCGCGATCCCGAAACCATCCTGCTGTGCGCACTTCGCTTCTGGAGCGGCGCCGGTCAGGGCAAACCAAGCCTGACGCCGACGCTACGCAGAGGCGTGCGCCACGTCGCTCGTAAGCAAGGCATCAGCCCGCGCGATCTCGACAAGGCCGAGCGCCAGCTCGTCAAGGGTGGCCTCGTGACGAAGCCCCGCAAGGGCACGCTTGCGCTCACCGAGAAGGGCCGCACCGTCACCAATTCTCACTGCCGCCGCATCGAGTTGGCACCGTGGGATTGGAAGGCGACCTATCAGGATCCGCCGGGGCAGCTCGATGGCCGTCGTGCGAAGAAACGGAGGAAATAGTCATGGCCGATCAGCTGATTCAGGTGGTCGCGTTTACGTCGGTGGCTGCAGCGGGCACGGTGTCGCTGCCACACAATATCAACATCGCGGGTGTCCCGCAGACACCGGATTTCGTCGCAGCGAATACGGCGGGCTTCACAGTCACCGCAAGCTCGACCGAGGTCACGGTCACCAACAACAACGACGCGCCAGCAAACGTGAGCGTGTGGCTCGAATTGAAGCATTCGATCCAGCGCGCATTCGGTGGTGCGCAGAACACGAGCCTGAGCCCACGCCCGTTCGTCGCGTCGGGTGGCGGTACCGGCGGGGGCGGCGGTGGCTCCCCGCTGTTTCCCATCGATCCGACGGTGCACGACGGAGACTTCACGGCGACCGCGTTGTTCGTGAATCTCGTCTCGACGCTGCTCGTGAATCCGACGGTGACATTGCCGCCCGCCGCGAGCGTCAGCAACGGCGATTGGTGCGTGGTCAAGAAGTTCCTTGGTGACGCGGGTGAATCGAGCGTCGCCGTTGCGCCGTCGGGTGGCGACACGATCAGCGGCGACGTTAATTACATCCCCGCGCGATCATCGGGCCTCTACGTCTCGGACGGCGTCGATACGTGGGTTGTTGTTGCCGCCTTCGTGAACTAGCCATGGCGAAGGACTGCTCTGCCCGCGCTCGCCGTCGGGCCCACGATCGTGGGCTTGTCACGTTCGCAGCGTTCAACCGCACGTGCAAGCGACCGGGCGGCAAGCCCCGCAAGCGGGGCGTGTTCAAGAAGTGCAAGGTCGGCATGCAGGCGCAGTCGGTCGTGTTCTCGACGGCGAGGTACTCCGAGAAGCGGGCCAAGCAGTGGCTGCGCGATCATCGGCTGACGATCAAGAAGATCGATCGCAACGCAACGCAGCTGCGGTTCCGCCAGTTCTCACCGTCGCGCTGCAAGGCGGGGCAGTACGCATCGATCCCGATGGGCAAGACCGGAATCCGCAAGATCATCTGCTGCCCGAAATAGGGCTCTGATAGGCTCGGGGCATGGCCAAGAAGCGCTTCAAGCCGTCAGCTAAACAGATCTGCATGGCGGTGACCGCTGATTCAGGCGGACGCATTCACACCAGCGATCTCAGCTATTACGGCGGGCGCGGCATGCGTCCATGGTTGGAGAAGCACGGGCACATCAAGCCCGCGGGTGGAGCCTTCTACTACCTCACGCGCAAGGGCAAGAAGCTCGGCGATAGCGCGTGCAATGTTGACTTCGGCCTGACCTCGAAGGGCACGCGGAGGAAGCGCTAATGGCGAAACGACACAAACGACGTAGTGGACTCGGCGGACTCGTCGACACGATCAGGCCTGGCTGCATCGTCACGATTGTGACGCCGCACGGCCAGCAGCGTACGGGTCGCGCGGTGATGCGCGGTCCGCATGGCTGGGTGCTCAACCTCGGTGGCAAACACGGCACGCCGGGCATCGCGAGCGACTCCAACATCGTCCGTGTTCGCTGCAAGACGAGGTAACGACGATGGCACGTGAATACCCGCCCCTCCCGAAGAGCGCCTGCAAGTGGAGCCAGAGCGCGAGCTACCGCATTCGCCAGGCGCTCGGGCTCAAGGCCGACAAGATCCCGAAGAACATGCACGGCCGATTCAAGGTCGATGGCTACACGGTCATCGTGAAGCGCCACGAGGCAGGCCAGCGCGGCACGGGCAAGCACCGCATCTTCATCGATCACGGTGGTCGTGAGATCCCGATCGGCCGCATGTATCAGGCGCTCTGCAAGCCCTATCAAATGCGCTACCGCCGTCGCCAGCAGAAGCGCGGCCGTCCGGGGTACTAGATGGCGCGTCGACGTAAGAAGCAGCTCGCCGACTTCGGGCCGAACATTCGGCAGTACCTATCGATCCGCGACGGCATCAAAGGTGTCCGCGCCGCGCTCGACAAGAACCGCTGCCTCGATGCCTTCGCGATCGTGAAGCACACCGAGCGCGTGATCGGTCGTTCGGCGCCACTGACCGCCGACGATCGCGGCAACTACGACGCCGAGCTGAGTCGCTTCAAGCGGCAGTGCGTTCGCTGAACGGTCGGCATTCGGCTCTGGTAGGCTCGGGGGCGTGGCAGCGATCCTCCCCCATCTGGCAGAGCCCAACGAGATGTCAGACGTCGAGCGCGCGTATGACAGCTGCGCGTCGTCGCTGAGCGGCCCCGACCTCGGCGAAGGGCACCCGGCGTGTCCGTCCCCCGACGCTGTCGTCGCCGATGCCCACGCGGGGCTGCTCACGATGACGTTCGTCCGTGACGCGGTCTTCACGAGCCTGCAGGGCAAGCAATTCATCGTAAAGCCCGGGAACAAAGAGGGAAAAGACCTCAAGACGGTCTACATCGTCCTCGACCAGCCGATCGGGCCCGGTCCGGCCTGGAACCCAGCGACCAACCCCGACGTCAACCAGTACGCGCTACTCAGCTGGACGTCGAAGATGAACGCGCCGAGTTGGTCGATCCCGGCCGGCGCGCCGCAGATCGGTGGCGCGTGCCCCGGCGCGGTCGCGGGGCAGTCGATCGTGCCGCCGCAGGCGCTGGTCGCTGCGCGGCGCCACGTCAACATCGGCCTTGGGCTTCCCGAAGAAACGCCGCCACGCCTCGCTGCTGCGATCTGCGAGCATTGCTACGCGACCGGTGGCCAGTACTCGACGGGTCAGGTGCAGTTCGCGCAGGAGCTGCGGTTTCTGTGGGCGCGCCAGGCTATCCACACGCCCGCGATGGGCCCCAACGGCGTCGCGTCGACGGCATTCGTCGAGACGATGGTCTACGCGATCGACAACGCCGACTTCAAGCTGCGTGGCGGCACCGACTTGCCTCCCGAGCCGACGGGCAAGCGGTTCTTCCGCATTCACGACTCGGGCGATTTCTTCGAAGCCGAGTACCTGCGCCAGTGGAAGATGATCGCGGATCGGCTTCCGGACATCACGTTCTGGGCGCCGTCGCGCATCTGGGCAACGAGCTGGGGCACCGAAGCCGTCAACGAGATCAACGCGGGCCCGAGCAACCTCATCATCCGACCGAGCGCCTACGAGGTGAACGAGCCCGGTCCACGCGATCTCGGGCCTGGCTGGGCTGGCCCCACGACGGTGATCGATGTGAAGCAGAACCTCGGTATGTCGCCCGATCGCGAGCAGTACGTCGCGCAGCGCGAGCAGAAGAACGAAGCACGCGGCGGCACCGACCCGCGCTACACATGGGACTGCCGCGCGTACGCCACCGACGACGCGAAGCACACGTGCCGCAAGGCTGTCGCACCTCCCGGCCTCGGTGACAGCGTCACTGGCAAGGGCTGCCGTGCGTGCTGGATTGCACCCACCGAGATCGTCAACTACTCGCTCCACTAATGAACCGCGCAGCGCTCTACATGGTTGGTGTCGGTGGCCTCGTGCTCGGGGCCGCCGCACTCGCGCTGCGTCCGCCACGCCGGCAGCTCCGCGGCCCATCGATGATCAAGACGATCGCGAGCGAGGCCAAGAGCCCGCAGGAGTACGCACGCCGGGTCGAAGCGTGGAACGCTGCGGAGGCGACGCCGGCATCGATCACCGCGCTCGCGAAGGCCTACCGAGGCGCGAGTCCAGCAACAACGGCGCGGCTCATTCGTGAGGCTCGTGAGGCGCGACTCGAACAACGCGAGCGGCACTGGTCGCACATGTCCCGAGGCTTGCGCGGGCGGAAGCTGCCGGCAGGGCCGCGCTCGATCGACGTGAAGAAGATCTTCGCGTGGGCGCCGAAGGTCGACGAGACGATCGTCGACGTCGAAGAGGGCCGCACTTCACGAAGCACGGATCAGCCTATCGTGGTGTCGCAGCTCGATACGCCACGCGGCGGCTTCTGGATCGTCGACGGGCATCACCGCGTCGTCGAAGCGGTGCAGCGCGGCGACTCCAAGATCAACGTCGTCATCGACGAACACCTGCCGCGGGTCGAGCGCACGGGCGGGGGGTACACGAGCGTGCTCAGCAACCGCGTCAACGTCGCGCAGCGCGTGGGCCGCAAGTAGAATAGGAGTCGTCATGGCGAAGAAGAAACAGCCTGCCGAGAAGCCCAACGTGCCGTGCCTCCGTGTCGTCGTCGGCGGCAAGAAGGGCGAGGCTGGCGGCGCTGACGCCACGGGCTGCAAGATCGTCGGCGAGAGCCGTGGTGGCGCCGGCAAATTCCACCTCGGCAAAGAATTCGGTGCGACGAGCAAGAGCGTCTCGACGCCTAAGAAGAACAAGCCGTGCCTCGGCGCCCTCGATCGCAAGGGCTGCCCGGTGCAGCTCGCGTTCGACAAGGGCCAGCCATTCCTACGCTTCTGCACGACCGAGAAGAAGGCGGGCATTCGCATCAACGTTGGCTCACCGGCAGAAGCAACCGCCGAGGCCAAGCGCATGTGCGACGCGTGGGAGCAGAACAATCGAACGTTCCCGCAGACCGCGACGCAGCAGCTCGGCCGTCGCAAGTAGCGGCCTATTGTTAAGCGGAGATCTTCAGCGACACCCCGGAAATAGGGTGTGTGATACTCCCTAGGTCATGACTCGGCTAATCGAGGTTGTTTCCTTCACGGACGTCCCCGGCGGCGACACGGTCGAGTTGCCCCACCACATCAATCTCAACGGCACCGCGACGGCACCCGATTTTGTCGCGACCGACGTCGGCGGCTTCAGCGTCAGCGTCAGCGCCAGCGCGGTAACCGTCACCAACAGCGGTGAGGATGCCGCGACGATCAACGTGTGGTTGGAGCTGAAGCACTCGATCGCACGTCAGCTTGGCGGCGGCGTCGCGGACCTCTCGCCACGCCCGTTCATCGCAGCCAGTGGCGGCGGCGGTGGCGGCAGCATCGGTGGTGGCGGTACGCAAAACAAGGTTCCGCTGTGGACGCCCAACGGTACGACGCTTGGCGACTCGCCGATCGAAGTCGACAGCGAAGGCGGCGCTGTTGTCGTTCAGCAGACCCTGGCCGTCAACGGCAACGCCAGTGTCAACGGCGGCTCGCTCACCGCGACGACACCCGAAGGCACCGGCAACCACATCCTGCAGGGTCAGGATGGCGGCAACACCTGCCTATTCCGCGTCAACTCGTCGGGCACGATCTCGATGGCCATCAACGGCAACGACAAGTTCATCGCGCAGCCGACCGGCATCAATATCCCCGACGGTATTGGCTTCTTCGGTGAAGGTCCCATCACGGCGAAGCAGAGCATCACGGGCGCGACCGCGCAGGATCAGATCGACTCGATCGTTACAGCGCTCGTGACGTTTGGCCTCGTGACCGACGATCGTTAGTCGTCGACCCACATCCGCTTGAGGTTGACCACGCTGCGCTGCAGAAGGTCCATCTCGCGGGTCTTCCCGAGCTTGCCGAAGAGCACGGCGTTCGCGGTGTCCAGCTCGAACACCAGCTCGCGCTTGTGCGCGTCACGAATGAGGCTGCGCACCCAGCCCACCGCGACGACGCGCACGCCGCTCACGACAGGCTCGACGCGATGAAGCGTTGTCGCCGGATAGAGAACTACGGCGCCCATCGAGAGCTTGACCGGGCGCTCGTCGTTGTCCTCGATCACCAGCTCGCCGCCTTGGTAGCTGAACGGGTCGGACAAGAACACGGTGAAGCTGACGTCACGGCGTAGCGGCACCCGCTGTGGTCCCGTGATGAGCGGGCTATCGATGTGCGAGCCGTAGCTCGCGCCCACCTTGTAGCGGCTGAACATCACCGCTACGTCACGTGGCATTGCTGCCGCGACGAACAGCGGATTGCGTAGGAGCGCGTTGGCGACGATCCGGCGCTCGGCCTCGGTCTCGTGCTCGGTAGCCTGCTCGTTGCGTTTGACCGACGCGCCATGCATACCCGCGGTCTTTGCGCCGTCGTACCACGAGGTTGCGTCGAGCTTCTGCGCCAGCAGCGCGCATTCGTCGCGGGTCAACACGTCATGAATGATGAGCGGGCTGTTCACGACGCCAGGCTAGTCGTCGGGGCTGACAGCCACGTCAGAGGAGTGCACGGAACGCACTGAGCGCGTGGATCGCGGTCTGCTGGTGCGACGGCTCGCGCAGCGGATGCGTGCGCTGTGGGTTGGGCACGAGCACCGGGTCGAGGTTGATCTCCCAGACCACGATGCCGCCCTCGGGGCGCAGGCTGTAATCGATGCGCCCGTAGTCGATCGAGCCCAGCTCGAACGCGGTGACGACCTCACGCGGCACCTCCGCGTTCAAGAAAGCGGCCTCTTCCTCGATCAGCTTGGGCGTGATCGTGTCCGCCTTGCGCACGCACCAGCTCTCGCTGAACAGTACGTGGCGGGGGATGATGCGGTCACCGATGCGCAGCACGCTGTATTTCGCGTAGAGCCCGTCGGCGCGCTTGGTGTCGAAGAACTCCGAGACCATTGCGTCGGGGTGCGCCCCGAGCACGTCGCGGATCGTGCTGAGCTGCGTGAGGTCGGTGACGAGGGGCGACTCGCGGCCCGTGTGGTGCACCGAGCGCACGATCACCGGCAGTCGCACGGCGGCTACGTCCTGCAGCGCGAACGCACGGAACGGGTTGATGCCGGCGCGATGGAGCCGATCGAGTAGCGCTAGGCGCCCCGACACACGTGACGGCATGTTCAGAATTCGTCGACCCGCCGCGATCAGCTTGCACTCGGCGTCGAGCGCATGCTGATGCTCCTCGGGCGTGCAGAGGTCGCGGCTCAGGAACACCCACGTCGCCTCGAAGTTGAGAACGCGGTGGATGTCGCGGTACTCGACGACGCAGAAGCGCTTGCTCAGCTCGGGCGCGCGTCCATACGTGAACTCGTCGACATTGACGGCCGGCAGACGTGGCGTGACGAAGACGATCATAGTAGGCCTCAATGCAGGAAGTAGATGTCCTCGATGTAGTCGGGCATCGCGCCATATTCAAACGCCCACCACTCACGGTAGTGCTCGAACGAGCCTGCGAAGCCACGAGGCTGGGTAACCGGTCCATAGACAGGCCACGCGGCGTACCAGCGCGAATAGTAGCGCTCGCCGCCATTCTCGCCGAACGAGCAGTGCGACCGCGCGTAGACATGCACACCGTCAGCGCGGACCCACTCGTTCATGTCGCGATCGTACCGCCACATGCCTGGCAGCTCGCGCCGTAGCACGTCGATGATGCGCCGCTTACGTCGTGCGGGCCGCATCACTTTTGCGGATCGCCTCGGTCACGCGGCTCGGGTGATACCCAGCGGCGTGATAGCCGTACCCACTACCGGTGCACGCCCAGCCGACCCAGGCATGGCAGGTCGGGCATTCGACAGACGGCGGATCGACGCACGTTGTACCCAGCTCGCCCTCGCCTCGCTTGCAGCGTCGGCAGTACGCGAGCACGACTTCGCCATTTCGGTCGTAGATGTGCGAGGTGGCGTCGGGGTCGCCGGTCTTGATCAGGTCGTGTTTCATCAGGACCTCAGTGCTTGTGGATGTGTTTGATGTGCGAAGCGCATGTAGCGCAGCCCGATGCATGTCGCAGCAGCAGCTTCGTATAGCGCGATAGCGACATCCCGCGCGCCTCGGCCTCCGCATGGAGCCGATCACGCGTCTCGACGTTCACCTCGATCGTCACGCGAGGCATCAGTGTTTGTCCGAGCGGATCAGCGCCTCGAAGTACTGGTTGCTGAGTAGATGCTTGCCACGCGCGTGGCGCAACAGCGTGATCGCGTCCTCGGGGTCGGTGCCGGCGAGCTTCATCGCCCACGCCGCAACCCACGCTGAACGGTTGATGCCGGCGAAGCAGCACACGAGGACCTGCTGGCCCTTGGCGACCTCGGCCGCGACGAACCGCGCCGCGACGTTCGCAATGCGGTACTCGTGCTCCGTCGGTGCACCGGCATCCTGTAGCGGCGCATGGAACACGACGCGATTTGGGTGATGTGCGGCGTGTACCGGGCACTCCTTCGCGACGCTGACGATCACGCCAATGCCAGCGTAGTCGTGCACCTGATCGAGCAGCCCCATCGGTGGATGGGCGCCGACGAAGATGTTCGGCGTGATCATCGTGATGTCGGGATAGGACTCGCGAACGAACGACTCTTCACGTGGGTTGGGCATGGGGCCTTTCGGGATGTGCGAGATGAATCGGCGATCGACGATGGTACGTTGCTCGTCGGTCATCGCCCACCACAGCGCATTGAGACGGTGCCACGTGTCGAGCGCGGTTGGTTCGTGGCTGTGCTTGATGACCTCGTCCATCAGCGCGAGGTACTTGGTCATGGCGGGCATCTAACTCAACCTACGCTCGTCTTCGAGCCGGCTGACACGAGCGTGCAAATCGCCGAGGTGCCGTTCGATTCGCTGCAGGCTGCGGTTCGTTTCTTCGACGATCGCTTGCACGAGGATACGCGTGATCGCGGTCAGCACCGCATCGACCCGCATCCTGCCCTCGTCGCAGAGCTTCTCGACCCGCGCGAACGTCGCCCCGATCCCGATCATCAGATGTGAACCTCGATCTCGGACATCTCGATGATGCCGCTGATCTCCTTGCCATCGATCTTCACGTTCAGCTTGTTCTCGTCGACGGAGGAGAACTCGCGAGGCCAGATCTGGCCAACGATGATCGCGAACTTCTGCCGCGCCATCTTCTGGATGAGCCCACGGGTCTGCTTGACGATCTCGCGCTGACGGTCCGCGACGAACAGTGCATGCTTGGTGTCGTCGCTGGCCTTCTTGTGCTTCTCGATCTCGTCGCTCGCGGCCTTCATCCAGACGCCGTTCTGACCGCCCTTGCCAGCCTTCGCGTCTTCGACCTTCGGCAGCGAGCTGAAGCCCTTGAGCTTCACTTCGAGCTGCTTGCCGATGTAGAAGTCCGTGCTCTCGGCGACGGCCGACTTCGGCGAGAAGCCGTTGTCCGTGATGCCCTGCTCCTTGAGCCACGCGACCGCCTCGGGGCCGTACTCGGCGAGTAGATCCGTCGACACGCCCTTGGTGCCCTGCGCCTTGCTGGCTGCGTTGTAGACCTTCTGGTAGGCCTTCGCCTCGCACAGCTCGTACTGCTGCTCGATGAGCGTCTGCGCGCTGCAGGCGCCCACCATGTTGCGGTTGATGACCGGCAGCGCCTTGACGTCGATCAGGAGCGTGTCCGTCGGCAGCGTGCTGTCGCCGAGCTTGCGGAACTTCACGCCCATCGCCGTCAGGCTCGCCGTTGTCTCTTTCGACACGGTCACCGGCAACGTCTCGATGTTGACGAGGCCGTCGACGACGATCGAGAAGTTGCGCCAGATGTGCGTGTCGAAGCCGTCCACGTGGAACTTGATCAGCGAGGCCGGTGCCGTCGCAATGCGCGACGACAGATCGATCGTGCCCTCCTTGCGGACGAGCATCGAGATATTGGCGCGCTTCTCGTTGTAGGTCAGATTCGACAGCTCGTAGCCATTGGGCGCAGGCTTGGCGAGAAACTTGAGCGCCGTGCGCTTGTTCGCCATGAGCGCATCGATCTCGCCCTGGATCGCTTTGACCTCGGCGGGCTTCTTGGCGAGCGCGAGCTTGGCCTTCAGCTCGTCGAGCTTCTCCTGCTCGGCGACGTAGAAATTCTCGTCGGCATCGACGCGGCTACGGCTGATCTTCGAGTATTTGAACGTCTCGTGATCGAGCAAGAGGCGCGTGTTGTCGTCCTCGGTGAGGATGCGCAGCAGGTCGAGCACGGTGAACGCGTCGTCGCGCGGCACCTTCTTGGGGTCGTAGCCGAACAGCAGACGCACGTCCGGGTAGAACGCGGCAGTTCGCGCCGACTGCATGAACTCGGTGTACTTCTGCTTGCCGAAGCAGCCTGCGAACGCGTCGATGAACGCGACGTCGCCGAGCACCTTGAGGATCGGGTACACGACGTCTGGCTTCATGCGGATCGCGAACAGCGACATCGCGGCGTACGCGGCATTTGCTTGCACCGTGCTCGGCTCTTGGCCATAGGCCATCTGGCGCACGTAGCGCGAGAGCAGGTCGCCTGCGCCGATCTTCGTCGGTGAGAGGTAGAAGACCTCCTTGACCGTGTCGGGCACGTCGATCGCACCACCCATCACGGCGTACGTCGTGATCTCGTGGTGCTCGTGATCGAGCGCGAACGCGAAGCCGCCGATCGCATCGCCGTCGATCTTCACGGTGACCCACTTGCCGTCGACGCTGCGCTGGGCGAGCTTCTGTTCGAGGATAGGCTCGAACGTGTCGAACGACTCGGCGAAGATCAGCGAACCGCCGCACTTCTCGGCCATCGTCGCGAGCAGGGCGCGATCGGCGTAGTAGCCATACTCAACGAACGTCGCCGACGTAACGACCGCGTCGACGGCGTCGATCGCCTTGAAGATGTCCGCCTTCGCCCACTGGTTGTCGCAACCATCGCTCATGAAGAACAGCGACAGCGGGTTCTTGTTCTTCTTGTGCAGGCGCATCGCGAGCGCCGCGACTTCCTGCAGGGGCTCCTTGAAGCCCGTGAGACCGACGGGGCGCAGCCAGCGATCGATCACCTGATTGACCTGCTGCAGATCCTTGAGCGTGGCCACCGGTTCGCCTTCGAGCAGCACACCGAAGTCGCCGCGACCGGAGAACCAGATCATCGAGAGCGTGTCGCCCTCCTTGAGGAGCTTGGGCGCACGCTTCTTGAGCTGATCACGGATCCGAGGCAGGTCGCTCGTCATCGAGCCGCTGCAGTCGATCACCATCACATGGTTGGTCGGCTGGGGCTCGGCGGGCGCCGTGGTGCCTTGCGATAGATCCTCGCGGATCAGGAAGAGGTCTTTGGCGATCTCGTAGCTGGTGGCGGCCGATTTGGTCATGCGTCAACCCTAATCGACGGGGCTGACATCGGATGCCACCCGGGTGTAATCCCCGAGGAGGAATCGCCAGATAGACGCTAGTTCGGGACCTAGAAGGGCGTGCGAGCGTCGCCTGTGCAGCCACAGCTCGGCAGGTGCCGGCGCTCGGCAACGCACTTCACATCGCGCTCACTGACCACGTCGGGAGCCGGTGCAGCAGCTTCGACGGCAGCCTCGGGTGCAGATTCGGTGGCCGGCGGCTCGGGCGCAGTCTCAGGCGCCGTCGACGGTGCCTCGACGACGATCTCGTTCGCCTCGGTGGGGCCGGGCTCGTCGCTCACATCGAACGCCTCGGGCGCGGATGGCTCGGACGTAGCTTCCGACGGAATAGCCGACGACGACGACGGTGGTGCGGAGGATTTCTTCTTGCCCATAGGGCAAGCCTACCGCGGTTTGAAACGTACGTGCCCGCGTTCGCGCATGACTGACCTGTTGGGGGTTTAGCCCAATTTGGGGATGCACTGGTGTCGGACGGACCACACCGCTTGGACGTTTGAAGATCCTCGCGGGCTAGTTGGGCGCGTGGCGGTTCGGAAGCTGCTCGCGCGGTTAGGCGCGAGTAGTAATTACCGAGGCTGCGCTGGTACCAGCGGACCACAGAGCCGCAATTCGTCGAGCCGTGCAGCAGGACATCTTCGCGGCGAAAAATCGGGAGCAGTCGAGGAGCAGCGTGGAGTGACCTCTTGCGAGGAGCACAGGATTCGAACCTGTTACTTTCATCTTATCAGGATGACGCTCTACCAATTGAGCTAGCTTGTACACGCTACGTAGGGACTGCTCTCGGAGCGGGGTACAGGAGTCGAACCTGTCGTCGTGTAGATGCGTATGAGGTGATCGGCGTGCCGATCGAGGATGCGCATCGGAATGTCTTTTGACTTTCGTGGAAGGAAAGCGCCAGCACCGGCCGGCAAGACCCCGCGTAAATGATCGAAGCGGCCGAGGAGCACAGCGTAGTGTTCACCTTGCGGTGCGCACGGGATTCGAACCCGTAACATTCAGCTCCATAGGCTGTCGGTCTACCATTGACCTAGCGTGTTCGCTGGGCGGTGTGGCCGCTTCGTTCGTCGGGGAACTAGGAGTCGAACCTAGCTGTCGTGTAGATGCAGTCGAGTGATCGACATGTCGATCGAGAGGCAGCATCGAAGCTTTTATGCTTGATCCAATATCAAGTGCCGCCCACGCGGCTTTTCCCCGAGAAGTGTTTTCGTCGTCGTCAGCTATTCGGTTGTCAGGCGGCGGTGGAACTTGGAATCGAACCAAGTCAACTTGTAGACGATCAAGAGTGACGAGCGTGCTCGTCGAGGGCGAACGTCGGAACAACGGCTTTCACACCGTCTGGCCTCCAAGGCCAATTCCACCATGATGACCCGCGCTGAGTGCGTCGACCTTGTTGTTCCTGAATGTGCGGAAGGTGCCTTGCGGCAGCTTGTCAGGTCGACTCGGTAGCGCGGGACGAGTGTTGTTCTACGCAGCGACTCGCGATCTGTCAACTTCGATTTGCCACTCGCGTGTCATTTAGTGGCAACGCCGCGAAGCCGCACGACTTTCGCGATCGGGATCTTCGATTCGATCGCGCGTAGGAGCCGGCGGATCTTCTTGGTCGGTGGATCGAGCCGGATGATCTCGATGACGCGCGAGCGGATCGCGACGCCGTTCGTCTCGTAGATGACGTAGCTGTACGATGAGACGTACTTCGGATACGGGTAGAGCGGCCACCATGTGTCGGCGACGATCACGTTGATCTTGCAGCACGGTTCGTCACACGTCGGAATGCAGCACTCTTCGCCGCAAGCGCGGCTGTAGTCTTGGTGCTCGATGTGACACGGCTCGTGCTTGTCGCGGCACCACGTCATGTTCATTCCTTCGGCTTGATGCGCAGCCCGAGGTGGTACGGCAAGCCACCGTACGTCACGAGCGCGTTGGCAAGATGCTGATGATCGCCGCCTTGCCGGTCGAGGTAGCGATGCGCGATGGCGCGTGCGAGGTGCGGTGACGTCGCAGGGCCGTAGAAATCGCCCCAGACGTGGCAGCGATCGACGACCTCGCTGCGCCACCGCGTTTCTTCCTCGGCATCGCTGAGGCGCACCGTCTGGAGAATCTGCAGCGCGATGTCGGACGCGTCGCTCACGTGGGCATTGCCCCGTAGCCGTAGATCGAAACACCGGTCTTCCTACCGGTCTTCAAGAACACCTGCGCCATGCGAGCGACATACGCGCTCGTGATCGCGATGAAGGGCAAATGCTCGCCGCCTTCGCACGTCGCAGCGCCCGCACCGGCTTCGTCGTCGATCTTGAAGTCCTCGTCCCAGATCGCGCGGCCAAACGCCCCGTCCGCTGCAAGCGCACCGTGAAGGCACGGCAGCCCATGATCGCGAACGTGCTGTTGGATCAGCCGCCGAGTGGCGCCGTTGTCGACGCAGTCGATCACGAGATCGCTGTCGCCATGGATCAGCTGCTTGATGTTGTCCGCGGCAAGGCGCTGTGGGAGGCAGTCGATCTTGACGCCCCAGATGAACTGCATCGTGCTCATCAACGAACTGACCTTGAGCTTGCCGACGTTCGGCTTGCCGTGGAACTGCGAGAGCGTGTTCTTGGACTCGACGCGATCGAAGTCGATGATCGCGATCTTGCCTTCGTTGCGCAGGAGCATTGCGACGTGCGAGCCGAGCGCTCCGGCTCCGACGATGGTGATGAGCTTGGTCAATTGAGCCTCCTGCGTTGTTGCTCGATCTTCGCGTCGAGCATGTGCTTGAGCCTACGTGCGGTGTGGCGCCAGCGCTGACGATCGAGGTGCAGATGCCAGCTGACGATCGCGACACCCATGCCGATGATTCCCGCGCCGATGATCGAGTACGGCCGATAGACAGTGACATCGAAAATAAGCGTGAATGCGGGGAACGCGAGCCACAGTACGATCTGCGTGAGGCGGTAGCGCCATTTGTCGCGTGCGAACCAGACGACGTCGAAGTCGTAACTCATTCGCTCCCGGCCTCTCGTCGCTCCTCGGCGGTGAATAGTGCATTGCCGTTTGGGTCTTCCCACTCGGCGGCGAACCGCGCGGTCGTGAGCGCGTCGACGAGCATGTCGAACGCTTCCTTGCTCATGTTCGAGCGATCGAACTTGGCCTTGACGTCGTCGCCCTCGCGGCCCGCGCGAAGCTCAATGCTCTCCACGTCATCGTTATAGACGTACGTGAGCGGTGCAGGCCGCAGGTTGACCTTGAGCCACAGGCTGCGTCGACCAACAGCATCGATGCGTCCGATGCGGTCGAAGCCTTGCTGCTTGAGCCGTTCGTCGAGCGGACTCATGCGGACCTCCGGATCGAGTGAGCAAGATCCTTCGCCTTCATGGCAAGGCGTCGGCGCTGCGATGGTGACAGCTTGTTGAACCACGCGGCGGCTTCGTTGAGCACCGCCTCGGGGAAGCCGTTGTCATCGAAGATGTTGTCGCTCGCGCCGAATTCGTAGTTTCCGTCGGAGAGCGAGACATGAAAGATGCCCCACTCGGGGTGCTGCTTGTAGTACTCGGCGAACCACGTGACGCGTTCACGCGTCAGGACGGCCTGTGCGCTCGGCTTGGTCATACGGCGCTCGCAACTCCCACGATCTCGGCGTACTTCATCGCACCACGCGTCGTGGGCAAATGCGCCATCAGCGGTTGATCGAGCCCGACGCTGACGACGTTGCAGACCCACTCGACCTCCATCGCGTAGCAACGCCACCACCAGTACTTCGTGATGTCAGCGGTCTCGCGGTACTGCTCCATCGACTTGCGCTCGGCGTCTTGCCACAGCACGACCAGCTCGCGCGGGTTCTTGTTGCGACACGCCTCGAACCCAGCGATCGATCCTTCGAGCTTGTGCGTCTCGTCGGCGTTGGTGTAGTCGGCCTTCGCGGCGACGATGCCATCGTCGATGATCCGCGTGATCAGCTGCGCGTAGGTTATCGTCACGGCGCCTGTGCCTCCCGCAGATGCTTCTCAAGCTCGGCGAGATCCAGCTTCGCATCGCGGATGATGCGAATGGCAGTACCTACGCCCGCGATGTGCCCATCGTTGTGGGCCTCTTCGAGCCACTTCGCGAGGTCAACGATGAGAGGTTTGGGCGCGTCTTGCTCACCGCGCTTTGCGAGGAGCCACTCGGCCTTTTGCTCGTAGTGCGTCATCGATACTTCCCGCCCTTCCCCATGTAGAGGTAGCAGAGCGAGTGCCGCTCCCAGATCCGCAGCACCTTGAGTGCGGGCGGCGGAAGCGGTAGCGGCTTCTCGGTCTTCTTGTCGTCGGCCACTAGTACTTGCGCAGGCAGTGCGGGCAACGGTGGTCGCGATCGTTCGATGCTTGCGTCACGTTAGGCAGCGGCTCCTCGCGGCGCATGCCACCCGGCGCCATGCCGAACGGCGTCTTGGGGCGCACCATGATCAGGTTGTACGGGCGTGCTTCCGTCGGACCGAAGCGATCGACGACGAAGTCGCGCAGGTCGACGTTGGGCTGCGCTGCGATGCCCGGAATGTCGCCGGCACGCAGGACCTCGGACAACATGCGCTTGACGTCGTCGTCGGTCGTGTCGACGTTCACCGGGTCCGGCAGCTCGCCATTCGAGCCGCTGTACGTGATGTTGATGCGAGCCTGATCCTCGCGCAGAACGTGAACCATTGCGTTTTCCATGACAGTTCTCCTCTCGACCTACTAATTCAGTAGGAATTGCAAACGTGGTTAGTACTAGATGGCCCCCGGGCACTTGACGTCGTGGATGCACAAGAAGCCCGGCGGGCACATTAGTTGCTGCATGCGATCTCGTGCGGTGGCGTAGCCACTGCGGCGCCGCAGCTCTTCGGCCCAAGGGGCTAGCACACCTTCACCGAGCCCAGGAGCGATGTTCGCGGTGTGATAGCTGTGAGTGTTGGAAGACGGTAGGTTGTTGGTGTAGCGCAGCGCAACCAGCCGATCCGCCGAGCAGATCCACCACGTCGGTAGAACGCCGAGCGCCTGCTCGATCGCGCGGAACGTCGTGATGTCTGTGTTCGACGGGCTCGGCCATCCGCTACCAGGATGCGAATGTGCGAAGCCCGCGAACTGACCACGCTTGAACGCACTCCAGATCACGTCCCACAGCTTTGTGCTGTCGGGCAGCGAGCCGCCGGTCGAGCCGTCGGGCTCATGCCAGTAGAGAACGCCGCCGATCATGTCGAGCACGGCGCCGACTTCCTTCATGGCTAGAATTCCTCCTCGACGTCGTTGTTGGTGAGCCACGGGTTCAGCTCGCCGCGCATGTAGAGGTCCGAGATCGCGAAGTGCGCGAGCCAGTTGCGGTCCTTTGCGACGAGCAGTGGCGTGTCGATGCAGAGGTTGGGCTCGATCATCGCACTCGGTGCAGCAGGCCCCAGGCGAGGCTTGCGCAACACGATGTAGTTGAGCGCATCGGCGCCCCAGATCCGCACGAACCCGTCGATGATGACCGGCGAGTACGTCGCGACCACGTGAGGCGTTGGTGTTGCGTGCCAGTTGTTGAGCCATGCACGAAGCACGTGTGGTAGCTCGCTGTCGTCCTTGCGTACGATCTCGCCGAGCTTGGCGGGACCGATGACGAGTTTCGCGACCGGCATCAGAGCCCTGCCAGTCGGACGTGATCGTCCTCTTGGAACTTGTCGATGTCCCAGTGCTCGACGACGTCGTGAACCATCTCGATGACCTTGAGGAAGGGCGACGTCGGTGCGTTCATGCCGGCACGGTGGCCATACATGTCCCCGTCGTCGGCAACAAATGTCATGGAGTCATTGCCGCGCGAGAACGTGAACATCACACGGCCTGCCATCGCGTAGCTCAGGAGCTTCGTCTTGCCGAACGTGCCCTTGTTGCCACGATGACTCTCTTTTCGAATGCGTGGCATCAACTTGCGGTACGGCCCACGGATGAAGCGGTGCCACGCCTGCTCGATCGCGCGGTCCTGCGCGAACACGTATTCCGACAGGTGCTTCTCTAGCCACGAACGCGAACGGCCATCCACGCCGAACGCGAGAATCGGTAGTAGACGAACGATTTGACCGACGACGAGCGAACGATGTAGCCCGCCCTCGTGCGCGTTGACGAGGCTCGGCACGTCATTGCCGTCGGTCAGATTGCGGTACTGCTCACGTAGGGGCTTCCACGCAGACTCGGTGCGCAACGCAACGAATGCCTCGTCGAGCCACTCGGGCAAGTAGTGACACCAGTTGACGCCTAGCTCGCTGTCGACGATCTGCGGACTCATGCGAAAGAAGTCGGCGACACCGGCCATGAGCAACAGCTCGCCGCGATGCGGGCTATACGCGCTATCGTTCCTGTAGCCGCTCGGCGTGGTCTTCCCGCCGTGTGTGACGAACTCTTTGAGCGCGTCGATGAATTCCTGCTTCTGCTCGACACTCATCCGACGATTTCCTTCCACTTCAGGTCGCCGATCGCGGCGCGGACCTTCGCGAGATCGCCTTCGAGCTTGCGCTTGGCGTCGCGGGCGGCACGGACGTCGTCAGCGAGCTGTTGCTGATCCTTGATGTCTCGCGCTTTGCCCTCTTCGAGCGTTTTGATCTGCTTGCCCGCGTTCTCGAATTCGAGCTTGAGCTTGCGCAGCTCTTCGCGAGCATTCGCTGCGTTCGCCTCTAGCTGCTCTTCGCGATTGATGATCTCTTGGTCCTTCTCGACGAGGAACATCGGGTCGCTGACGATGTGCGATTGCATCTGGTACTGCTCGGGCACCCAACTACCGTTGTGATGGTTGTGGCCTTGCTGCTGAATCTCGCGGAGCGTTTGCACGCGCGTCTGCTGGATCACGCAGACGAGCGACCAGCCCAAGCGGGTCTCCCATTCGAGCTGATCGGGTTTGACGACCTTGTGGACCTTGTGGATTTGCATCAGAGGCGCTCCTTCGCTTTTGCTGGCGGGACTTGTGGCGGGGTCTTCTTGATCGTGACGAGCTGTGCGACGCCGCGAACGAGGGCGCGCAGCACGAACCATGTGCTGTAGATGGGCCACGTCGTGCCGAACGCAATCGCGAGTAGCAGCCGGCCTTCGACCTTCACCTTCCGCGCGATCTTGTAGAAGCGTGTGAACCGCTCCGGTTCGACCATGAGGATCAGCGCCGCGCCGAAGACGCCCGCGATGTAGAGCGCGAGGCCCTTCGTGAGCAGGTCCAGATTGATGTCGGTCTTCACCCATGCCTCCATTTCACGAGCTTGTCGCCGCGGATCGCCTCACGGATCACGGCAGGCAGCGACTCCAGCGTGAACAGCGTGTCGCCCTTGTAGCCGGTCGCGTGGTTTTGCAGGCACACGCCAGCGTCGACGACATGCAGCGTTTCGTCGACCACGCACTGCACGCGCTCGTGATCGACGCGATACGTGACAACGAATTCTCGACGTGTCGTGCCGTGGCGCCAGTCGAGTAGCTCGGCACCACCGACGGCAAGCGCGGCGCGGGCCGCAGCCACGAAATCGACACGCGCCATCTCACGGCGGCCAGCGCCGTCGCCGAGCTGCCGAATGAGGCCTTGCCGACGCTCTTCGGCGGCGCGCTTTTCGTCTTCCTCGCGGAGCTTCCTCTCCAGCTCAGCGCGAATGCGCTCGGCCTCGCCACGTTGGAACACTTCGGCCGCGAACGCCGCTGAGAGCGCAGGCGTCACACCCTTGATCTCGGCGAGGCCTGCGAGTGTGAAGATGCGGCGGTCTTGGTAGGCCACGAGGACCTCGGGCTCGGGCCCAATTGGCATCTCCAACGAGCGGAATACCAGCTCACCGCTCGACCAGATGCGGCTCGCCGAGATACGGCTGAACCGCTCGATGCCGTCGTCGATGAGATGCACGCGCTCGAACGTCTTGGCGATGTATGCTGCGTCGGGCGTGAACAGCGCGGTCGTGTCATCCGCTGCAAGCCGGTCGCCGACGAGGAAGCCGGTGACACGGAACTTGTCGGGCAGCTGCTCGGTGTCGGGCTCGGCATTGCCAACCAGCTCGACGTGCCGTGCGAACAGCTTCCACTCGTACCAGCCGTGCACGGGCGGGCGCTTGCCCTTGATATGCAGCAGTCGCGTGCGCGTGTGGATGTGCTTGCCACCCAGCCACGGCGAGACGACGCGCTCGTCGTCCTTCTGCAGTAAGTCTTGCCAGTTCATCGTTTGGTCCTGAGGCGGTTCAGGTGCAGCGCCGCAGTCGCGTTGTCGAGGCTCATCCATTCGCCGCGGTTCAGCAGTCGATCGATGGCGGGGTCGTAAGCCACATAGCGCGACGTACGCTTCACGAGGCACACGACGCCGATCGCGATGCCATCAGCCGTTGCTGTGTAGCAGGACTCCAAATCCGCGGCGTTCTCTTGTAGCCAGACCGCGGTCAGGATCTCGTTGGTCTTGACCAGCTTGTACATGAACGTCGGCATCTATGGAGCCTTCGCGTTCCAGAAGCGGCGTTGTCGACGGTTCCACGCGCCGTCGTGACCCATCTCGCGCAGCTGTGCCGTCGTGTACGCGCCGTTGAGCTTCACTTGCAGCTCCTGCCACTGATCGGTGGAGAGGTGCGCTAGCTCGTTGACGAAGTCGGCGCGCCTGGGGCGCACAAAGCCCTTCCAGTGCACGAAGGCGCGGCCGAGCGCCGACCACGTCGCGCGATGCCACGAGCCGTGAGAGCAGATCATGTACGAGAGGTTGTTCATCACCGCCAACCGCCGCTCGTGATCGATGCGCTCCTGCGAGCGCCAATCGATGCGGCGGTAGTAGAGCAATTGGCCACGGCTGAGCATTAGTTGGGCCCTCCTTCCGTCTCGTTGAAGTCGAGGTACTCGCGCTCGTCGGTAACCAGGCCCTCCCGAATCAGCAGATCGATGCACTCGTCGCAGATCGGGTCCATGTTGGCGAGCACGTCGCCCGAGCGCAGCAGGCGCGTATCATGCTTACTGCCATAGTGGCTGTAGATGAATCCGTTGAAGACATTGCACGCGCAGCCGTGCGCTTGCGTCTCGGACATCACGCCATCGCGAAACTCCTTCGCGCAGCGCTGGCAGATAGTGACTTCGGCGTAACTCACGACGGCGGTGCCTCCTCGTAGCGAACGAAGCGCACGTTCCCGAAGAACATGTCCTCCGGGTCGTGGAAGGTCTCGACCTCGACGAAGACGAACACGCCGATCTTGCCGCTGCGCATCTCGGATTTGAGTACGTCGCCAACGCGCGGTCTTGGTGACGTCCAGCCGTAGACGCGCTTCTGCTCGACGTTCCACCACTTCACGCTGTCGCCCCATGTTTCAGAGCCGCGCGTATCGAACGTGCGAGCATCGTCGCGTGGCTTGGCCGGTAGAAGCTTCTTGACGCGTGGCCACAGGGGCAGCACGACAAACATGCCGACGAAGAACAACACCCAGAAGACGATGAGGAACCACCCGACGATCGTGATCACGATCAGCCCTTCCTGAGCGGAGTCGTCGGCGTACGCATGTCGTCCCAGGCACCCTGGATCTCGATCTCGATGCGCGTGTCCGGCGCTAGTGCATGCGCGATGGGCTGATAAAACAGTGAGTAGCCACCAACCCTGATGTTGCGGAAGATGACGGGCTCGCGATACGCGACGGTGATCAGCCCGTCGTTGTAGAGCGCCATGCCTTTGAACATCGCTTGGATGTCGGGATGCACGGTATCGAGCGAGACCGGCGAACTGATCATGTGTGCGGGACGTTTCACTGGGACTCCATGATGGCGGTCGCGAGCTTGACGTCGTTCGCTGTGAGACCGCACAGCGGGTCGGTCAGGATCAGTCGATGCCCGAGCGAGCCCATGTCGCTGCCGTCGTCGAGGATGACGAAGCGCCGCACGACGCTGTCTGGATGGCTGCGGTTCCAGCGCACGATCCACTCCGCGATCTCGTCGCCTCGTTCGATGCGGTGACCTCGCCGCGCCACGTTGTAGTCGGACTCGCGGTCGTGGGGCGTCCAGCTGAGGATGTCACCGACGAACCCGTGCTTCATCAAGATGCGCTCGATCTCGAAGATATCGAGCAGCTTGCGCCAGGTCGAGCTGACGACGACCATCGCTCCTGTTCGCTGCAAGAGCGCGTTGAGGTGGCTGACGGCTTCGTGGTCGATGTTGTTCTCGTGGAGCAAGAAGAACCCACCGCGATCCGTGCAGTCGCACGACGCGCCGGCATGCTTCGCGAGATGCTCGCGCTCGCGTCGCAGCGCGAACTGCTCGCTGTTGAGCACACCATCGATATCGAGGAAGACCACGTTCATGGTGAGCGGGTCCGCACCGTCGCAACGATGCCGCGAAGCTCTCGCTTGACGACATCCACCTCACGAGCATCGGCGCACTCGCGCCACAGCCCGTTGAGCGTCACCGCGATGGTGTTGCTCGGTTGGATCGCCTGTTCGAGCAGGTGAGCGACCTGCCGTCGGGTGAGCTGCCGTAGCTCACGGTCCCGCGCCATCAATGCTGTCCTTGTCTCTGCCGGCACTGCTACTCCTTGCGAAACAGCTTGCTGAACGAGGCGATCAAGATCGCCCCTGCCGCGGCAAACAGCACCGCTGCCATCACCTCATCAAACATCTAGACCTCGACGCCCGGCGCGAGGCGCCGGATGTTATCGATCTCTTTGCGTAGCTCCGCACGTCGCGTCTCGATCGCGTTCTGCACGATGTGCGGAGGCTCGATCGACCATGCGGGGATCATCGGGCCACGATCGAGCCCGTTGAACGTGAGTGCGTGCCCCGATGCAACCACGAGCCACACGCGCCCGTTCGCGTCGACGAACGCTGCCTTGAACGTCTCGCCGATGACGGCTTCGAAGATCGCAATCGCGTTGCGATCGGGGCCCGAGTAGCTCGCGAGTGCCATGACCCTAGGCCCACTGCGGCTTGGCGAGGAGGTCCGTCTGCAGGATGAGATCGACCAGCGTCGCGCGAGGCACCGCACGCGTAGCCTGCACCGCACCGACCGGTGTTGCCTGCATGAGCGCTCGAATCGTGCGCGGAATCGCGTACGGATCTGCAAACGTGTTCGGGTCGATCAGGAAGCACGGGATGTTGAGCTTGGCGGCGGTGTCACGCACAGCACGGTTGTTGTCCGTGCCGAACGTCTGCGCACGCCAGCCCGCGGCGCCGTGGTTCGCGATGATACGCAGCAGTCCGAACGCGCTCGGCTTGAGGCCGAGATTCGTGATCGTACGGTCGAACGTGTGAGCCTCCTCGTCGCCGACGAAGAACATGACGAGATCCTCGTCGTCCTTCGGCAGACGCGCAGTGCGGCACGCGCGAACGCCCTCGCCGTAGTCGGTCGAGCCGCCTGCGGCGATGCCACGGAATGCGGCCTCGACGCCGGCAGCCGACGCGTGCGGGATGCGCACGAGGCGGCCAGCGCTGTTGAACACCGACACGACGAGACGATCGAGCGGGAAGCCCTGTAGGAACTTGCCGATGTACTCCTTCGCGAGATCGATCGCGCCGGTCATCGACGACGAGATATCGACGATGAAGTAGATCAGCATATCGCGCGTGACCGCCTCGACGGCCTTCTGCAGCGCGGCGTCCGCACCCTGCTCCAGCGTCTCGGCGACCTCCTTGCTGCGGACGTTCTTCGCGATGTTCGCAGAGCGCATATCGTCCGCGGCCTTGACCGCCTTCTCCCAACGCTTGCGAACGTCGGGCACATCGAGCAGGCCCAGCTCTTCGAGCGTGGGCGTTGCAATCACGAGGTCCTTGTCGGATAGGCCACCCGATGCCATCGCCGCCGCGACGATCGCGCGCGTGACGCCGACCTCAGCCGGCAGCATGCCGACGAGGCGCTTCCAGTTCGGCTTCTGCTTCGTGATCAGCAGGCAGATCTCGGGCTCGGTCTTGCCGGTCCACGTCTCCGCGGCAGTGACAGCTTCGCCAATCGCGAGCGTGCGACGGCCGTCCTTTGCCTGCGCCTGCTTCCAACGCAGTGCCTGGAAGAACTTCGGCGTCGTCGGCTTGTAGTGAACGCGACGCGCGAGGTCCATGACCGTCGTGCGCCAGCCGTCCTTGACGAGACCTTCGAGGAGCTTGGGGTTCTCCTCGCGGTGCTCCAGCCACTTCGTCACGACCTTCGGCCAGCGACCGAGAAACGCCGAGCGTGCGGAGTTGCCGAAACCCAACTCGTGGTTGATCTTCACGACCTCGGGCAGCGTGAGCACATCGTGGATGCGCAGCAGCATCTTCGGCGCGAAGTGCTTCTTGTCCTTGCGGTAGAGCAGCATCATCGCTTCGCCGACGTCGCGGTAGTCCGCGTCGTAGAACGCGACCTTGCCAGCGTCGACGACCGGATCACCCTTGCGCGTCTGCACGAGCAGGAACGCCGCGAGCAGCACCTTGAGGTCCTTGTGCTCCTGCACGAACGCGTAGCTCGCCCACTTCGCGACGAACTCGTGGTCGAGCTTGTAGACCTCGGCGATCTGCTTCCAGAACCACGTCGCGACCTCGGGGAAGATACCCGGGAGACGATACTCGCCGAGGATCGCACCGTTCGGGCTCGCCTCGGTGCGCACGTGCGTGATCGTGCCCGACGGACCAACCGCCTCGGTCATGTAGCCGAGCTTGGTGCGGGTTTCCTTCTTGCCGCGCTTCTCGATCTTGTAGACGACCTTCTTGCCGTCCTCGACCTTGTGTGTGACCGGGAACCACTCGACGCCAATCGCGTGGCGCTCGCTCTTTACGACGACACCGGGACGACCGTGATAGAGGTGGTCCTGGTACGTCAGAAGCGTGTTGATGATGTGCTCGGCCGGGCCGAGGTTCTCGCGTGCGGCAACCATGTTCGTGTTCTCCTCTACGTGCGCCTTCCGGGCGCAGCGCAGATGCGTTTGTGCCCGTCGGCGGAAAAGCGTTAGGTGGTGCTGTCGTCGGTCTTCTGCTTCATCGAGTCGAAGCGTTGGGCGAGCTGCTTGAGCCCCTCTTCCATCACCGCGCCGAGTGTTGGCGGATCGGTGCGCTCGCTACCGACGGCATGCCAGCCTTCGGCCGAGACTTTCATGAGCAGCTGCTCGGCGAGTTTGCGCGCCGAGTTCGGGACCTTCATGGTCGTGTGCTCGGGCTTCTTGGTCGAATGCTTCGGCATGTTGGGCTCCTGGGTGCCATATCGTGGCACTGAGTGTCAAACAGAACGTTACGCCTTCCGGGGCTCGGTGGCGAGCACGACGAGATCTGAGCCGACAGCGGCGAAGGCAAACACGCGACATCCGCGACCGACGAGCGCGTTGAGCGCGTCGGCAACTTTGTTCGCCGTCGAGCCTGCGCCTTTGATCACGACTGCTGATCGCGGCTGCTCGTTGTTGAAGTCTGATAGGCGCGTCGCGATACGCGAGAGCCACATCCGGTAGGCATGCGCTGCTTTGCGCGCTCGTGTTGCCCACTCGTTGTCGCCACCATTCTCGCGATGCTCGCTGAGTTGGATCTCGATGCGTCCGAGTGACTCGGTGATCGCGTGACGAAGTCGCTGCAGGTCCCCGAAGGAACCCTGACGCAGGATCTCTTCGCCCTCTTCACGCGAGTACGTGCCGGCTAGCAGCAGTGCCCCGTCGTCTCGTAGGCGTCCTGTGGAGCCGTCACTAGGCATCGTTGCATTGCGTCGACTTGTAGATCGATGTGATCGCCGAGAGCGCGGCGTACTCCTCGCGACGATCCTCTTCGACGCTCCATCCCGGCGGCGCGATCTGCGGTGGCAATTGGGCGCAACGTTGGGTTGGGCGGTGGTGCACGCGCGAGCGCGCCGGTTTGCGGTGCGTAGGGAAGCTGGGCCTCGGCATCGAGCCCGTTCTAGTCGATGGGGCTGTCATCCATGTAACGTCGACGGAAAAACCTTGGATTGCCGCGCAGAGCCGCGGTGTGCCGTACAAGGCAAGGCATAGCCTGACGTTGCAGGGCACTGCGTAGCCTTACATCGCTACACGTAGCGACGCGGTGCCGGGTAGAAACGATAGAGGTGACCTTGGATCGCAGCGCGCTGCTTGGCCTCGCGCCGCCATGCTCAGGTCAGCTCGGCTTGGCCTAGCATTGCTATGCGCCGCATCGCCGTGCATCGCGAAGCGACACCCAGCGCTACGTAGCCTTGCGGCTAGAAAACGGTTGGAAGAAAACCTTGGTATGGGACGCCGTGCATTGCAGTACGACGCGTAGCGACGCGTTGCACCGCGCTGGCACGCCGGTTACTTGTCTTGGCGCCGCTCGCCAGCGACGGCGGCGGCACCGAGCAATGCGAGAAAGAGCGTTACGCCAATCGCGCCCTTCTTGATCGGAGGAAGCTGATCGAACGCGTTGAACCACTGCTTCGGGCTCCACCACGGGCCGATGGTGATCGGCGGCAGCATCGAGTCGGGCACCTTCACCTGCGTGCCCGCGCTCGGTGGCGGCGTGCTCGCGCTCGGTGGCGGCGTTCCCGAACCGTCCGGCATGTAGCCCGGAGGCGGCTGCCAGGGTGGCGTCTCAGGCACCGGAGGCGGTAGCTCGGCCTCGTGCGGCACCGGCACGTAGGTGCCGTTGCTATCGAACGCGCCTTGGCCGTTGGGGCACATCGTGCCCGCAGGTACAGTACCCCCACCCGGGCACTGGAACATCTGTACCGTCGGCGACTCGGGCACAGGCGTCGGCAGCGGCGTGATGTCGATCGGCAGTGGGTCATCGGTCTTGACCGTGATGACCGTGCCCGGATCGTTGCGCGGCCCTGTGCCCTGGTCGGAGCGCGGACCCGGATCAACGATGATGATCGGCGGCGTCTCGTACGTCGGCTTCATCTCTTCTGGGACGAAGACGTTCTTGACGTTCTCCCAGATCGTCGACCGCGGCGGAACCACGACCGGCGGCAGCGGCTGCGGCTGCGATGGCGGGGGCGGCGGCGTGTACGGCACCTCAACAGAGGGTGCCGACGTCGCGTTCCACGTCGTCTCGATCGATTTGACCGGCTGCAGAATCGTCCGCGAGCCCGGCGTATTTGCGGTGGAGATTCGGCCGAGGCCGCGGAGGAAGAGCATGCCCTCAGGCTACCAGAGTTAATTGAGGTCTTCGGGGGCGATGTTGTCGGGCTTGACGTCGCGGTCGCCGAAATTGGCGTCCCAATTCGCGGCATAGGATGGACTCCAGCCGACGGTGGCGCCCTTCGCGTCGACGACGCGGGTCCCGTGCTCGCCACGCTGAATCGTGACGTCCTCGACGCTGACCTGCGTGGATGTGCTTGTGGTCCTCGCCGGACTCGCAGTCCTCGACGCGGTACTTGATCAGCTTGCCGGGCTCTTCCTTCACCGCCATTTGCCTTCTCGAATCGCCTGAGCCGCCAGCGTAGCGTCGATCGGCTCGTTGCCGTAGCCCAAGATCCACTTCGCGATGCGTTCCGGGATGTTGGGCTCTTCGTCCGGTGGATGCTTCGCGATCCAGCCGGTGAGGCCGCACGCACAGTCGCCGTCGATCTCCTCAGCGTTGCAGCTGGACCGATGCGTTCCGTACTTCACGAGCGCACGCTGCAGATCGTAGAAGAGCCGCCGCGTACGGTGCAGCGTTGCGTGGAGGTCATCCTGCTCGTCGCGGTACGCGCTGATCGCCGTGTTGCGCTGGATGATGATGCCGAGGAGATAGTCCTCGTAGGCCGTGTGAGGGCGCATGATCACTTGGCCACGCAGGTCGCGACGATCCAGATCGCACGTGTGCTTCTCACTATCGAGTGCGAAGCCCGAGAAGAAGATGCCGGCGCAGCGCCCGCATTCGAGATCGACGCCGACGTTGGCGCAGGCACGCTTCAGCTCGGAGTACGTGAGCGGGCCTGGTGTGGTGTCATCGGCCATGACGCGTTCGCTCCAGCCTGAGACGTAGCCACGTCTCGACGTTGTTGTGCTCGGCGAAGCGCTCGGCGGCCGTCACGGCGCGTGTCTTCGAGGCGTTGCCGCGCGGATTGCGGATGATATCGACGCGGGTGCCGGTTCCACCGTTGCACGGGAACGCAGCGATGACGTCGTAACAGATGCGATGCTCTCGGGCCACGATCCCTCCTCGACGAAAAACCTTGCAGTGGAGTGCGATGCCGCGCGATGCCACGCATCACGTCGGGACGCAATGCCCAGCTTCGCGTAGCCACGCGTGGGCCCGCCGTGAGCTAAACGATGTTCTTCCGTCGAGCGTGCTGCAGCTTGATGATCGTCTGGCTGAGCACCTGGTCGTAGACCTTCTGCACGGCCTTGTTCACCACGCCGCGCAGGTGCCACACCGCAGTCGACAGCTCGGCCGCGTGCGGAAACTCGGGCTTCTTGCTCTTCCTGCCCGCGGCTGCCGCTGCGAATGCATCGTCGATCGCGGCCTTCGCCTTCGTCGCGATCTCATCGCGCGTCATCGGCTTGGTCTTGGGCGCCTTCGCCTTCGTCTTCTTTTTCTTCGTCGCCATGATTCACCTCGCCTTCACCCAGGGCATGTCTTGTTCGAGCTTGAGCACTCGAACGTTCAGCTGTTCGATCTGGTCGCGGACGCGTTCCTCGAACGGTGGCCTAGGCACTTCGTGCGCCTCGTGTAGCGACATGATCGTCTCGCGTAGTGTGAGGATCTTCGTGCACGCATTTCGATATGCATGGCTGAGGATCTCGTGCGCGTTGGCGAGCCGCAGGATCTGGCTCTGTAGCTCGTGTGGCGTGTTCGCGCGTTCGAGCGCGACGAGTAACTCGCGGTACGTCACGCTGCTTTGCCTTTCGCGGTGCGTCGCTTGCGCTTCGGTTTTGGTTTCCGTTTCGGCTTGGGCTTGAGGTCTTCATACAGCTCGCGTTGACGCTGCAGCCACGCTTGCGCGTCTGTGCCATAGAGGCGAATCGTTCGACGACGCATCAGAGTCCTCCGAGGAGCTTGTCGACGAGCGCAGCAAGCCACTCGGGTGTCGAGTTGCGTGCAGTCTCGCCAGCTAGTTCGAGATCGAGGTAGCCCCCCATTGCGCCCCAGCTCTGGCCCTTCTCGTCCTTGCTAGGGCGATGGCCGGTGATCGATGCGATCTGCACCGACGAGAGCCCGGTGGCCTCACGCCACGAAATGAACGTGTGGCGCAAGAGGTGGGGATGCATGTGATCGAGCCCAGCGGCGCTCGCGCGACCGGTCATGATCTTGTTGATCATTGGTAGCGAGAGCCCGTCGCGGGGTGTCCACACGATGTCGCCCTTCGGACCAATGCGCTTGTCGAGGCGTGGGAACACAGCACCCTTCATGTGCTTGTTCTTCGTGAGCCACTTGCGCCAGTGCGCGATCGTCGCGACGCAGAGGTCCGAGAGCGGCACGGGATACTTCACGACGCCGCCAGGGCCTTTGATCGGCACGACGGCGATCGGGTAGTGGTGGCGTTGATGCGTACCAAGCCCTTCGATGTCCATGCCGGCAAGTGACTTGCGGCGCATGCCTGTCTCAAGACCGATGATCATCATGACGAGGTCTCGATGATCGAGCGGTGTCAGTGGAGGCGCAGCGCACGTACGCAGCAACGTCTCGACCTCGGGCTGCAGCAATGCGTGGCGCGTCTTCTGGCTGTGAACATCCGCGCGAGTCTGCACGACCGCGAAGTCCAGGTTCGGGTCGCCCATTCGCACCGCGTACCACTTCGAGACGTAACGCAGGTTCGAGACGTAGACGTTTGCAGTGATGACCTTGACGCCGCTCGCGAGGCACTTGTCATAGAACTTCTGCGCCGCGACGCGCGTCCAGCCCTTGGGATCCTCGCCAGCAAACTCGATCCAGCGATCGATCGTCCGACTGTAGGCCTCTCGCGTCTTCGGCGAGAACCCCGAGCGTTCGAGGATGTCGTGGAGGATGTTGGGCTCGCTCATTCGTGCAGCCTACGGCTAGCGCCTGACACGTGCGAGATAGACACGCTCGAACGCGCTGCGCCTGTGGGCACTGACGGGATGGCCCTCGACGCGGCTGACGCGTAGCTCGAAGTCGCCGTTGCTGAGGCGCTCCATGCGGCGCTGTACGCTTTCGAGCATCTTGCGCAGTCGCGTGTGAAATTCGCGGCGCTGCTTATCGGAGGCGGTCGGGTTGGGCGCGGGCGCGGGTTTCTTCGCGGGCTTCGGGCTCACAGCGTGATCTTCCCGCTGACCTCGGAGGTCTGCCGCACCGAGTACTCGATGTTGGTGTTGCCGTCCTTCGTCGTCGTCAGTGTGAATGCGGTGAGGTCTGGCATCGCCGCGCGAATCACTTCGGCGACCTCCGCGAGCTGTTGCTTGAGGAACGTTTCCATCGGCGAGGCCTTCGGGAGGCGTGGCTTCACGCGCGTGGCTCGCACGACCTTCGCTGCGACGGTAGCGACGCCCTTGGCGGCTTCGACCAAGCGGTAGGCGCTGCCGTTCGAGATCTTCAGCTTGTGTTGGATCTGCGTTGCCGATGCGCCACGGCGGGCGAGTGCGATGCCGCGCGCCTTGAGCGCAGCCGGGAGCCGTTTGCGAGGTGCACGTTTCATGAGTCGATCCTGTTCGGGTGACGGGTTGCGAGATCCGCGTCGATCGCGCGGGCGATGCGTTCAGCGGCCGTACGGCGTTGTTCCGCCGAGCCGTAGCTGCAGCATCGTGTGCAGCCGGAAGACGAAAGCGGGATGCAGCACGTGCAGCGGTCGTGGCACGGCGTCACGTAGCGACATGGGCACGCGCGTGGCGTGCAGAGATCGCACTCCTGGCCCTCGAAGTCGAGACCATGCAGCCCAGCGCGGCAGAAGCCATCCCAGGCCACTAGCCGCCTCCCACGGGCGCGAGCGCCTCGAAGTGCAGCTCGTCGTCAGGACTCGGCAAGCACTCGCGCAGCACAGCGGCACGCCAGAAGGCTTCACCGAGAAACACGGTGTGCGTGCTGAGCCAGAAGCGGCACGTGTCCGCCGAGTCGAGCGTGTGCCCGAGCAGCAGATCGGCGACGCCGAGCGGTGGCATCTTCGGGAACGACGCGACGGTCATGGCTGCCTTAGCTTCCTGATCGCGTCGACGAGCAAGAACACTTCGAGGCCTGTCAGGTCATCGAGCCAAAACAGATCCTCGAAGGCGAATTTGCCAGTGCGCGAGTCGGGCTTGAATCGGATGTTGGTGTTCTCGTCGAATTCGAACGAGAGCACACCCGTGCCGTAGCCGTTTCGGATGTGGCGCACGCCGAGCTTCGCGAGGACCTCGCCCGCGAGCGCGTCAGCCATCTTGCCGCTGGCCGGGTCGCAATGATGGGCCGAGTCCACGCCGTTGATTCGGATCTTGGTCCAGCCGCACTCGGTGCAGAGCACCAAATTGGATCCGGCGCCGCTCACGACAGCCACCTTGCTTGTGGACTACTCATCTCTACGTTCCTCCGCGCATAAGCCGTTAGGCCGCGTATAACATGTTATACTTCGGTAACATCACCGTTCCAAAATGTCAACCAAACCGCTCTGAGCAAGCTCGACGTCGACCGCGATCTCAAGCCGGCGAACATGCGCCGACGGAAATTCTTCCGGTAAACGCCCGGTCATTTGCCCGCGACTCGGAAGAGAAACGAGCGCCTCGCTGATCGAGCTGCTTCGCCCTGCCACGCACTGCGACGAGGTAGGCTGATGGCATGAGCAAGCGCAGGAACAAGATGCCGTGGTGCATCTTCTCGATCAAGGGCCGCAAGAAGTCACTACAGCGCTGCACGGGCAGCAACAAGCGGCTCGCGCAAAGCATTCGAAAAGACGGCGCCAAGAAGCATCCGAAGGCCGGGCGCTGGGTCGTGCGCCGCGCAACGAAGGCCGATGTCTTGAAGTTCGGGATCGGAATCCCGCCGGGGCAGCTCTACAAGCGCAAGAAGTAGAAACCTTGGATCGCCACGCGGCGCCGCGCGCAGCACCGCCGAGCTAAGCCTTGCCTAGCTGCGCACTGCGATGCGCTGCTCAACTTCGCGCTGCTCATGCTCCGCACTGCGGCGCAAAACGTCGCGTCACGCTGCAGGGCTAAGATCGAACTCGGGCAAGTGCTCCTCTGCGTCGAAGCAGAGCTTGTTGTTGTCGTGACGACATCGCGCGTAGCCACGGCCGTCGCCGGGTTTGCGTAGTCGCGCGATGTGTTGCGCCAGCTTGTCTGCGACGGACCAGCTCACTTCGAGCTTGAGGTCGGTGCCATCGACTTGAACCGAGTAGCCAGCGCCCGATCGGATGATGAAGATGCCGCGCATCACACGCGCCGCGCTTCGAGCCCGACGAGGGGCAGCTTGCACGGAACGCCGTGGTAGTCGATCTGCGCGAATGCTCGCGACGACAACGCTTCGAACGTGTGACCGTGATCGTTGACGCTCACCGTCTTGCGCTCGACGATGCATTCGACGTGTTGCTCGTGCCCGTCGGGGAATCGCACGAGCAGTGGTTCGCCGTGCTTCAGGTCGCCGCCGTTGAGGCGATCAATCCAGCACCAATTCGAGTAGCACTCGATCTTGTTCATGAACAACTCCTTGGAAAGGCACACAGCGCGGGGCATCACGTAGCAATGCAAATCCCTGCTAAGGCCTACTCAGCCATGCGTAACGTTGCCCAGCCCCGCGTCGCTCGGCGGCGCGTCGCTAGGTGAATCGAATAGAGGCAGCTCGAACGCTCGGTATCCATCGCCCCGTTTATCGAAGAGGCCGAAGATCGAACCGTAGCCGTTGAGCTTGGCGCGCTCGGCTGCGCATACGGTCCCACTGAGCGTGGTAGTCGCGTTCGGCTCCTGCTTGACGAAGCCCATCGCAATCGCACGCACGTTGCCGATTGCGCCCTCGATGTCTGTCGCGAACACATGGAAGGTAGGAATGCCCGTCGCAGACGAGCGCTTCCCGCACCGGGTGATGACCTGCAACTGAACTTGCCAACACTGCATACGTCCAACCCCTTTTCCAACGAACTTACCGCAGCTCGATCTATGCTGCGTCTGTGACCGCACAGCGCATCGAACTCGCGTTCGCCGCGAATGAAATTGCGCCGTTTGCACGAGACGACGAGCGACGTGCGCTCATCGATGCACTGAAACTCGGAACCTCAGAAGCGATCTTGGAAGTCGGTGGCTGGGACGGCTATCTCACAGCCGCCATCCCAGACGCGAAGCTAACGATTGTTGAACGCCTTTCGATCGTCGTCGAAGAGCTACGCAAGCGCGTCAACGTACGCGTTGTAGAGGGGCGGCAGGAAGCCCTGCCGTTCCACAGCGAGACGTTCGATCGCGTGGCGTCGCTCGTGAGCCTGCACCACATCCCGATCCTGGGCTTCCTCCGTGAAGCTGCACGAGTGCTGCGTCCCGGCGGACGCCTCGCAATCGTGGAGGTGCCCGCGCGATCGACCGTCGCGGTGTTCCTCGATACACAGGTTGCCAAGCTGTGCCGACGTGGTCATCGCGGTGTGTACTTCGCGCCCGATCGATGGCGTCACGAACTGACGAGCCTCGGGTTTCACGACGTCCATGTCGAGGTACGCGACCTCCGCTGGCGCTTCGAATCCATGACACAAGCGATTGGTTACTGCCGCGCCGTGTTCGGACTCGATGCCGAAGACGCTGACGTCCTCGCCGCGATTCAAACGCTGCAACCGACGACGGTAAATGACGTCGTGTCGTGGACGTGGCCACTCGTCGTGATCAGCGGTGTGAAATAACCTTGCCTTGCCTCGCCGGGCCACACGACGCTTCGCCATACGCAGCGATGCGCAGCGAAGCCGGGCGCCACGACGCGCAGGCACACGCAGCCACGTAGAAAACGAAAGACCTTGCCTTGCGCTACGTCACCGCACGACGCAGTGCCTTACCAGGCATAGCCTTGCCACGCGCCGCCCCACGATGCTGGACGGTACCTCGCGCAGCAGTGCCTTACTCTGCGGCACCGAGCGGTGTAGAAAACTTTGGCTCGCGATGCGCGGCGCGTAGCCCCGACAAAAGCTAGGCAGCCTTCGTCGACTTCTTGTCGTCGCCGACCTTCGTCTTCTGCACTTCCCAGTGCGCGACGTTGAAGCGACCGAACGGGCCCTTACGCGCGGGCCTGAAGTCACCAAGGCCGATCTTCGAGCCCATATCGTCGACGAGCAGACGCACGATCGCCTCGTCGAACATCTTCTCGTCCACGTTGAGCGTGAACTTGAGCGCCCACACGTCGAAGCGCGGGCGATGACACATCACGCGGCCACCCGTCGACGGAATCACGACCGAGCGCGAGTCGACCTCCCACTGCAGATCCTTCACGTCCTTGTCGAACGGATGGAAGAGCGGACACTCCATCTCGTCGACCATGATGCCGGCGGGGATCAGCGACGACTTGCCCGTCGTGATCTGCTTGCGGCCTGCCTTGTGGAACACGCCCGCAGCAACGAGCGCTGCGAAGATGTTCGGGCCGGGGATCATCGGCTTCTTGTCACTCGACAAGTACAGCTTGGGCGTCGCCTGCTCACGCGGCGTGCCCTTGTTGCTGACGGTGATCGCACTCGACGAGCCGGCGCTGATCTTCGCCGCTGCTTCGTCGGTGAAACGATTCATCATGATCGGGGCAGCGGACTGGATGGTGACTTTGATCTGGTACATGTGACTGGTTCCTCTTTGCCTTGAAGCTAGTAGCGAAATGACCACCGAAGATGGTTGCGTCGCGCGCTACTGAGACGCGACGCGAAAATGTGATCGCGAAAAAACCTTGCGTTGGAGCGCCTCGCGTGGCGCAGCGCAGCTTTGCCTCGCCTGGCGCAGGACTACCAAGCGCCGCAGGGCCGCGATGAAAATGATGAAAACCTTGGAGCGGAGTGCGTCGCAGTTCGACACACTGCCAAACCACGCAATGCCCCACTTCGCATTGCAACGCCTTGCAAGACCGGGCCTCGCTCGACCTGGCCTAGCGTCGCGATGCGGCGAGAAAATGATGAAAAACCTTGGAGTGCCGCGCGGGACAACACATTGCCTCGCTTGGCTTCGCCGGGCGACGCCCTACAGGGCGCAGCGTTGCGACGCCTCGCGCAGCCAAGCGATGCCTGACGGCGCCGCTATCGAAACTTGTGATCTTCGTCGTGCCCCATCGGCAAGCGGCAGCGTGCGCCGTCGGGGATTGCGTTCGGTGGCACGAGTAGCCCGGCGCGCCACCGAGCACGGCAGCGTGGCTGGCCTACCTCGCGGTGACATTCACCGCACACACCAGGCCCACGCGACCCGAGGCACTCGCTCGGCAGCGGCGCACCTTCCACACGTGCTCGCAGCGAGATGTCCTTGTGCGGGTGATCGGGCGCGAGGTTCTGATGTGGATCGTCTTGCAGCTCTTTGGGCAAGCTCCATGTGAAGTCACACACCGAGCAGCGAAGCGTGATGAGCGAGTCGTCGAATTCTTCCCACGCTCGGCACAGCTCGGCATATTCCTTCGTACCGCGCAGCTTGAGGCCTGCTTTCGTGCCGAGCATGTCGAGGTTGCGGAACGCTTGCACCGCGTCAGCGAGCCGCTGTGCGGCGCGAGCTTTGAACTGTGTCACTTACTGCGCTCCGCACGATAGCGGGCCACATCGATCGTGCCGTCACGATTCACGTAGCCCTGCAGCTCCGCGATCTTCTCGTCAGGTGGACGCGCGATCACCTTGCAGCGGACTTCGTGGCCGTACACGTGCCCGAAGTGATGGGTCATGATGTGGTGCATCTTCTCGTCGGTGAGATCGAAGCCATCTTGAACCCACAATTCGTCCATTTCGATTTCGACGGCCCAGCGCTGAAACTTCCCTGTCGATTGCGCCATAGGCGCCTCCTTGTGAAAGACCTTGGAATGGAGTGCGCAGCAACGCGATGCCTTACATGGCCCAGCCCTGCCGCACGTCACGCAGCCTAGCGATGTCGATATGCGTCGAGCAGCGCCTTTGCAGAATCGAGATAGCAATCGTCGGCACCCTTCAAGACCCAGCACGCGTCAGCGTCCTTGAGCGTCACCGCGGGCGGTGTGCCGAAGCAGAGCCTAAGCAGGCTCTCGTCGAAGTGGTGGTACGCCATACGCTCGTGCAAGTCGAAGCGGTTGCTCGGCGAGCGCACGATCGCTTCGAGGTCCCACTGAAGGCGCTCGCAGACGTCACGCTGCGTTTTCGCCATCAATTCCATCGTGCGTAGCTGCGTGTTGCCGAAGCTGACCGCGACTGCGACGCAGACAGCGGCGAGCATGACCACCGCGATGAGCACGGCGTAGATCGGTTTGATCATGGTTTCTTGTCCGGGATGAGGCCCATCGCGCGAGCCATCTGCTCGTCCGCTGGGCTGAACTGTGATTGCTTGTTGTCGTCGAATACCGAGCCTGCAGGCAATCCGGGCGCGGGCGGCTCCTTGAACTGTGCGAATGGCGACGTTTGCGCATAGCGCGCGTTGTTCGTCACCATCGCGCCGCCTCGCATCTGGGCCCGCATGACGGAGATGTTGACGCCTTGCTGCTTGAGCATCGAGACGTAGCCATCATCGATGACCGGCGCTGCGCCATAGCGCGCCTCGCTCGCTGCGACCGCAATGCTCGCGAACTCGTCGGGCACAGGCTTCGATAGCTTCGCCTCGCCGTGCGAGACCATGCCCTTGCCCATGTAGTCGGACAGCTTCGTCGTGTACCACGGCGTCTGCTTGCCCATGATGTCCTCGACGAGTACGACACGCGTCTCGGTTTCGAGGTGACCCTCGACAAGCTGCGTGCGCTTCTCGCCGATATCGGGCACGCCCGAGTCCATGAACCGCTTGAGCTTGGCCTTCAGCTCCTTCACGTACACACCCGTCGAATGGTGATCGGGATCGAACGACTCGTAGGCCAGCACCAGATCGGCGTCGGACGCGCCCGCGATCAGGCCCGTGAGCAGCCGCTCGAAGCCCGCATCGCAGTTGTCACGAAGCCCGTCGAGAAAGCTCGTCTGCACGGTCGTGTGCTGCTCGGCATCGTGATTCTGCAGCTTCTTGCCGAGGCTCTTGGCTTGCGGCGTTGCTACACCGAGAAACGCCGAGCGCGATGCTGCATCGATGGCTCCAGGCGTCACTGCATGCAGCGCGGACATCGCGCGAAGCTGCCACACGCTGTCTTCGACGCCGGTCATCGCATTGTAGAAGCCGATATCGTTGAGCTTCGATATGCCCGCAGCACGGAGGCCCTTGAGCATCGCGCCGACGGTGACCATGAGGTGGCCACCGATGAGATCGAGCACCATACTCGTGACCCACCCGAGGTCATCGGGCTTCTTGACCAGCTCGGCTACCTTGAGATCCGCAAGCGCGCCTTTGTAGTTCTCGCCGGCTTTGCCGACGCGGAACATGATCCACTGCTCCAAGCGCTGCCGCTGCTTGTCGACGAGGAAGCATTCACTTGCGGCTGGGTTCGCCTCGCAGCTCGGTCCGCTGTCGATCGCCGCGTTGCCGACAGCAACCGACGGCTGGCTGCCATACGTCTGCTGCACGAGTGTTTGCTTGCCCGGTGTCGGCTCCGTCTGCCCGATGTCGGGTGCCGACGCGATTTGCCCGGCCTGAACGAGCGTGCGTTTGCCTGGCGCGAATTCGTTACCCATCACAGCACCTCCGCGAGCCCTTCCCACTTCTCGGCGCAGGCGTTGTTGCCCTCGCGAAGAATGACGGAGAAGTCGACTCGAACCTTGCCCTTATAGATCAGCTTGCGTAGCACCGTGATCGCCACGGTCATGTTGTCGCCACGCGGAAAGAACCCGACGAACACATCGCCGGTAACGACGCGCTCGGCGTAGATCTGTGCGTCACCGACCGCAGCGAGCATCCGCTCCTGATCGATCGCGACGTACGGCGCTCGCCCGAGCAGCTCGATCGCTTTGAGGCGCACATCCTTGCCACACGGCGCCTTGAGCTTGACGAAGTCGCCCCATGAACTGTGCAGCTTCATACGAAGCTTCTGGCGCTCAGCTTCCTGCGCGCTCGCATGATCGAAGATCGCGAGTAGCGCGAAGCACGCCAGCACGAGAGTGTGCCGCATGACCCCTCCTAGGGTGGTTTGCCGCCGACGCGCAGGATCGATTCCAGCTCGTCGAACATGTGCCGATACTGGCCAACCTTCATCTCGTCGATCACGCGATCGAAGTCCGCGCCCGTGTGGTGGCGCAGCCAATCGTCGAGAATGAATCGAGCGAGACCTGCGAGATCGACGTCGCCTGTGTGAAGCTTCGGCCGCTCGGGAACGGCCACACGGCTCGGTACCGGCTTGGGCTTCTCGTCGAGCGCCTTCAGTACAGCAGGTGCATTGAGGATATTGATCAGGCAGCCAAGGCAGAACCGGATCGTCTGCGTTGCCATGGAGCCAAGTCGGATCGTGAGATCAGACGGGCGATGGCAGTGGCTGCAACTGCCGTCGCTCGGGTTCGAGCGCCACACCTCGATATGTTTGGTGCTCATGGCTCATCTTCGATACGTGGATGGGCGCACGGACCGTTGTGCGGTACGGGACGCGTGGCGAGCGCCTTCTCACCGGCAGCGATGAGGCGATGCATCGCGAACGCTTCGATCTCGGCCTTCGCAGCGGTGACCACACGCGTCGTCGCACGATCGAACTGGTTTATGATGAATGGCAGATTCGACGTGACCTGACCAAGAATCACGTCGAGCGCGATGCGAATCGCCTGCTTCGATTTCTCGGGCAGCTTCGCCGTCAGCTTCTCGATCTCCGCGCGACGCTCGGTCATCGTCGCAACCATGTCCTCGGTCTCGGCCTTGAAGTTGCTCTTGATCTGCTCGACCTCGGTTTCGAGATCGGGCGGATCCTCGACGCGCTTGCCTTCGAGATGACGCACCGTACAAGGCACTCCGCTAGCGTGGTTGAGCGTCGTGATCGCCTCGGCGAACTGTGCTGCCGACATCTCGACCTCGATGTGCGGACGCAGCGAGCCGTGGAACCAATCTTGGTTGAGATGGTGCGTCCACTTCGACGGTGCGATCTCCAGGCGAATCGATGCATGGTGATCCCGCAGCGAGCTGCCATAGAGACGGCCGATGTTGCCACTCACGCGCGAGATGCGAACGCAGCCGTACGACGGGTGCTCGCGGTCGAATTCGAGTTGTGCGTTCTTCTTGGTCATCGTTTCGTCCTTACTGCAGTCTTGTCGTCGCGACGACGCGGCTCTTTGCGACGCGTCGGTGTGCGGGCTTCGCGGCCCGTCATTGGTGTCGACGCGAGCACGGGTCCTGACCGATGGCCAAGATCCAGCTCGCGACGATCAGCCTCGCTACGGATCTCGTAGCTGTCGTCGGATTCCCACGAGCGCACCTGCGCGTTTTCGTGATGGGTGATGAATTCGTGTGGCGACGAGAACACGAGATCGTGGTCGGACTTCATGCGCGGGAACCCCGGGTCACGCGGTAGCTTCGCCATGTTCGCCGACATGATCAGCGAGCCTGCGCAGATCGACCCGATGCGCTGGCCTTCCCACTTCTTGAGCCAGTTCTTGTCCTCATAGTCGATCGTGAGATGACAAGGGAGCGGTCGTTCGAGGCTGATCTCGATCACGAAGCTCTGCGGCGTGCCGCGACCAAGCCAACCCGGCATCGCCTTGCGGCGGAACGGGCATTCCTTGCAGGGCTTGTCACAAGCTGGGCGGTACGACGCGGGCATGCGGTGTTGCTTCCTCCACAAGTTGTTTGCGGCGCTGTGCGAAGCAATCCTCGATGGCGTCTGCTTCGGTTTGTCCGTGCCCAAAGAGCACCCTGCCGTCGACGCACGTCGTGGCGAGGCGGCCTCCGGTAATGCGGTCGGTGACGACCGTTAGGCTCTCGATCCCGAGAGCACTACGTTGGACAGCAAGTTGACCAATAGTCGTACTGCTGGTGATCTGGAGCATGGTGGCTGGATGGTCCTCGGGAGTTGGTTTGAGGCGCAAGTTTTTCGTTGTGACGTTTCACAAGTGCTCGATGATGCGCCTCGTGGTGTTCACGACCAGCTGATCGCCTATCTGATATTTCTGCCTCGCGTCCGGCACACGAACGATCGGGAGCCTACGCTCGCGACCGACCTGCGCGAGATGCGCGGTCTTACCGCCCTCCTCGGTGATCACAGCGGCGGCGTTGGCCGTCGCGTCGAGATACTTCGGATGCAGGTTTGGCAGCACTACGATCGCGCCACGCGCACCACGCGTATTCGGCTTGCCGTACTCGACGAGCCCGACGGCCGGCTCACCGTCGACGAGCACGTGGACGCCGGTCTCAGCGCTAAAGCGCTCCTGCTGTAGCCACGCGAGATGCAGCGCCGCCTTCGAGATCGGCGACCCACCGTAGAGGTTCTGATCGCGCGGATCGAAGCCCGCGCCGATTACCCAGTCGGTGTGGTAGCGGTTGTCGCCGATCATCTTCATGCCGACACGGCTCACCGGCTCCCATGGTGGCTTGAACGCGTCGTACTGCCGCATGCGATCAAACGCCCAGTGCAAGAAGGGCGCTCGGGGCACCTTCGTGCTACCGGCCTTCACCGGCTGACGCCCCCAGGCCTTCGCAAGCTCTTCGTCGTTGTCGTCCTTCTCGTCACCCCACGCGAGGATCAGGAAGTCGTCGCCGGCCTGTTCGAGGATCTTCTTGCGGTAGCTCTCAATCAGCCGTCGGCGGTTCGCTTCCTCGAAGGCCAGTTCCGCGTCGAAGTCTTCCATGCGATCGACTTGTTGCACACGTGCGATGCGACGCTCCTCGTTGGTGAGGTCGGCGTTGCCGTCCAGCTCAGCAAGGGCCTGAGCTTCCTCCTCCGCATCGCGCCACTGGTCGTACTCGTTGTCGTCGTCGAGCATCGTGCGCTGTTGCGCGAGTGTCTTACTCGCATAGCGCGTGTACCAGAGCGCGTGCCCACGCTCTTCGAGCTGACGGCCAGCGGCGCGCCACTGCTTCACCGCCGCGTGGAAGTCGCGAGGCGGTGTCATCCAGTGCGGTAGCTCGCCACACGCCTCGAAGATCACGTTGCAGTCGGACTCGGTCGTGCTCGCGAGCGGGGCAATCTCGCCTTCACCGCAGTAGTGCCACTCGCGGTTGATGAATCCCTGACCAGGCACACGCGAGACCTCGATACGTCGGCTGTTGGTCAAGTCGCGAACGCCATAGCTCGTGACCTCCGCGATCGGGCGATACCACTTGTCTTGGTGCTTGATGCGCCCCGCGAACAGCCACGCGATGCGTTCTTGATGGATCTTCGTGACGTTCGGATCTTCGTCGACGAGTTCCATCTCGTTCTTGCCGACGAGCTTCTTGTCACCTTTGAGAATCGCGAGCGCGACGCTCAACTCCTGACCGGCACCATCGTCGTGGCCGATGAGGCCCGAAGCGATCCGCCACGCTGAGCCCGGGTTGTCGTCGAGCAATCGCTCGCGAGCGAGTCGTGTGAAGCCCTCACCGTGGATCGCGAACGAGACCTGCTTGGTCTCGGGCTCGCGTTTCTTCGCCTTCGGCATCGTCGTCCTTCGCCCCGCATGCACACGGCAACAGGGTCTTCATGATGATGTTGAGGATGAGGCCGATGCGTTGGCGCCCGCAGTGCTTGCAGCAAAACGGCACAACGTTGCCGTCGGCATCACGCGTGCTGAGCTTGACCTCGCGTTGCTCGCGCCCCATGGCTACGGCTCCAGCTCATCCGGCTCGCTGGTATCACGATGCGTGTCCGGATCGTGCTGGCCCCACGGCATGTCGGGGTTGACGTCGCAGGCGTCGCAGATGTGAACCTTGCAACCGAAGCAGTACGCACCGCTGCCGACGATCTTCTTGCAGTAGTGGCAGGGCCCCTCGCCGACCTGGTCGGGCTTCAACAGAGGCGCAGCCTTCGCGACGAGCGGGACCCCCATCGGTGGGGCCGTCCTGCGGGCCCTCACAGGGACCGTCGCGGGGGTCTTCGTGCGGGCCCTCGCGGGGGCCTTCCGGATCTTCGGTTTCGACTTACGCGGCATAGTAGACCTTCACTGCAGTGGTTGGCGTATCGTCGGGAACGAACCAGAGATAGCGCTCGTCGCGGATGACCCATTTGCCGGGACGCCGCTTCTGCTGCATGCGATCCTGCGCATCGACCCACTTATCGAGGATGAGGCGCGGGTTGTTGGTCTCCCAGAGATGCTGTGGCCAGAGCGTCGTGCAGCCCTTCGCGAGGACCTCATCGCACGCTTGGCGGAACGTCATGAACGTGAGGACCTCCATCACGCCCCCTTGGGCTTCGTGAGCAGCTCGCGCACGAGATCGGTTGCGGCGCGGGACACAGCTTCCGTGAAGCCCGCTTTGTTCGCGAGGACCTCACCGAGGACACGCACCATGAGCTTGCCGTTGTTGTCTTGCATCTCGCGCATTAGCTCCTGCGCGACGTACTCACGCACGAGCTGATCGACATCGATCACGGAGCTGCCGAAGCGTAGCTCACCGGACTTCATGGCTTGTCCTTGCGGAACGCCTGCTGCAGCTGGCGATGAGCGCGCCAGCACGCGGTGAGTTTCTCGACGGCATCGCGCAGTACGGGGCTCGGAGCGCCGTCGGCGAGCAACACACTATCGAGACGTTCAACAACTGCTGTCAGCTCGAAGCCTGTGAGCATCGCGGCCGGCGGCATCGCATCGACGCCGCGCATCGCACGCGCGTAGCGATCCAGCTCGTCGCGGAACGTCTCGACCTCGTCGACGTTTAGCGGCAGCGCGATGTCGTCCTGAATGAGCAGGATCATCGTCGTGCCCTTCAGCTCTAGCTCGACGCTGTCGTCGAGCTGCGTCTTGAATTTCGATTTCATGGTGTCTCCTCCGAGAGATCGTCGCTACCGCCCGACAAAAACTCGTCCAGCTCGGAGTCGTAGTCGGGAAGCTTCGCGCAGTGGTCACAGACGCAGTACCCCATGTCTTTGTCGCGGTACTTCGACTTGCGCCGGCTGTGGTCGAACAGCGGCTCCTCCTCGGCACGCGCGATGATCTTCTTGACCATCTCGCCCCAGCGATCGGCGAGCTTCATCAAGCACTCGCGGATCGTGGGCTCGAACGCGTGGGTGAGCTTGGACGAGCCATCGTCGAAGCGAACACCAACGCCGCAATGCTCGATGGATGCGCCTGGATTGCTGACCGCGAAGTGCAGCTGCACGCCCGCGAACATCCCGATCTCCAGCCACTCGTCCCACATACGCAGGCGCTCGACGTCGGGATCCTGAGAGGCCTGCACATAGCGCGCAGCAGCGTGCAAGAGCAGCCACGCCTTCTGTCGCACGTCCTTGTCGCTCTCGTGCATCCGTGCGTGCGTTGCGTCGTCGACTGCGGTGCGCAGCGCGGCCCATGCCTTCTCGGGATCGATCAGTTCAGCCTTCATCGGCGTCCTTTCGTCGCGAGGAGCTTCCACGCGAACTCGTTGCCACTCTCAGCCCACCAACGCTTCATCACGTCGTAGGCGGCGCGATCCATCAGCGCATACTCGGGCACGCCGTCGGGGATGCGACGCTCGGTGACCTCGAAAACGGCTGCGGCGTACGTACGCTGCCACTCGCCGTCGTGCGCGGAATAGTCGATGTCCGCACGACGGACACGAGCGGCATGGGCGTACTCGTGCAGGATCGTCGCGAGCGAATCGACCATGTCATCGCACGCCGTGACAATGATCCGCTTCTTGTGCGTCGAGCATCGACCTGTCGAGTAATCCGCGACGTGGCGCATGCGAACGATCACCTCGTAGTCAGTGACGAGCCCGCGAAACGCCTTGAGGTCGCGCCAGCGGTCAACCCAGACCGCGACGCCTTGCTTGATCATCGTTGACATATGACCCCTCTATCGTCGTTTCTTCGATCGCTCTAGCTCCAGCTTGAGCAACGCAGCGCGCTCGCGTGCACCACGCGCTTCGTCACGAGCCCAATCGAGGAACGTCTGAACGACGTTGGTGGGTGCTGTTCGGTGCACCGAGAAGTCAATGCCGCGGTAGTGTTCGGACCAATCGTGCTCTCGCCCGAGGGCCTCGATCGCCATCACCGCCACCGCGCGTGCTTCACGGCGTGACGCGGTCTCGACGTAGAGCGGCTTCCACTGCCACTGGCCTTTGCTGTAGCTCGCCTTCACGCGGTACTTGACCCACCACATCGTCATCGCTTCGCCTCGGGAATGACCTGCAGCACGTTGGCGAACCACGCTTCGTTGAGCGTCTCAATCGCCTTGCGCTGCCCTGCGCGGAGCACTTCGAGCGTCTTGAGCTTCTCGATGCCAACAGCGAGCGGCACGAGCTTGATCGGCATGAAGACACCACCGCCGTACGTCGAGACCTGCACACGCCCGAGGCTATCCATCGCCATCACCGGGCCGCCGAGCACGAACGGGAACAGGTCGTAGCTCCAGAATGCGAACAACCCCGTGATCGGCTTGAAGCCATCACGAATGCGATAGGGCGGCTTCTTCACGACACTTCTCCGGTGCGGGTGTCGAGCACGTAGAGGCGATACGGCGGGTCAGGCTGGAACGGCGCCGCACTGATGCTGCAGCCGTGCGTCTGCATCAGCCAACGGTTCGTACGATCGGTACCGTACATGTTCACGTGCGCGAGCAGCCCGAACGGATCGTTATCGAGCTGCTCCTGCGTGTACTTCGGGTCGATCGGGAACGTCCGCTGGTAGAGTGAATCGAGCACGAGACTCGACGCCTCACGCCCACTGCACGCGTGCACGAGGTAGACGGTCTCGACGCCATCCTTCGCGTGCACGACCTTGAACACCTGCTTGTTGCGCTCGTCCATCACAGCAACCTCCACGCCACGTCGTGCTTGTTGCACCAGTCGGTGACCTCGTCACACTGCTCGCGCTTCACGACGACGTTGATGTCATCGCTCGCGAAGCGATCCGAGACCTCGGCCCCGAACTGCTTGACGAGCTGTGCGAGCTTTGCCTTGGGGCCCATCACGTTGATCTCGTCGTGCGTGTCGTTCGTGCGGTTCATGGACTCACTCTCCTTTGAAAAGATCGTCGAAGATGTTGGGCACGTGCAGCTCTGCTCGACCGGTGGGCGTGAGGCTCCGTCCTCGGGGCGACGGCGCAATCAAGCCCTTGCGTTCGAGCGCATGCAACGTACGGCCGTGGATGCCGGCGTAGCTTCGGTGGGGGCTCGGACGAGCGCGGTGGGGGCTCGGACGAGCGAACATACGAAGCGCGGCGCACTCCTTCGCTGTAAGCCGCACGGCTAGCCCTCCTTGCCGATGCGCCCCTGGCCACGAACGAGTGCGCCGCGCGACTTGCCGATGTTGACGCTCGCGCCCGCCGTTTTGCCGGCCTCGTAGCCGCTCGTCGACGACACGCGGACATAGGTCTGACGTGCTTTCTTCCACTTCTTGCGCTTGCCGAAGTCCTCGTACGCGTCGACGACTTCTTGGTGGTCCTTGTCGACCAGGACGAGCGCGAGATCCTCGGTGTTCGCTACCGGCTTCTCTTCGTCCTCGACGACCACCTCGTCGGGCGCTTCGTCGTCCGGCTCATCAAGGTCAAGCTCGTCGTCGGGCTCGGCCTCGATCACGGGGCTCGCCTCGACGTGTTGCTTGGCGATCTTGCGCCGCTCGGCAGCTGCACGTGCGGCATCTTCGAGCCGCTCGCAGATCGTCATCGATGCGCCGACACGGAACGCGTTCTTCCATGCACGCGCGCTCGATTTCGAGACTCGCTTAGCGAGTTGCTTCTGCCAGCCTTCCTCGACGAGCCGATCGACTTCGTTGAAGAGGTAGAGGCACATGTAGCTCCACGCCTGCACCGCGCTCTCGCGGCCGAACGCGCGCATCTGATTCGTGCGGCTGTACCAGTAGCGACAGCCGACAGCACGTGACACGCCCCACGCGATGTTGCTCTTCCACGTGACCTTCTTGTGCATCTGCTGCCACGGCTGATGCTGAGCCTCGCCTTCGAGCGGGTATTCTTCGACGATCTTCTCGGCGGGCCTCGCATCTTCGTCGTCGAGCCGCAGCATTGCCTCGGAGAGCTGGTGCTCTTCGATCATCGCAGCAGCCTTCGCGGCAGCCTGTGCAGCTTCGAACTCGTTGTCGCTGCGAGACAGCTGGAGCAAGCGTTTCACGCGACCGAGAACTTTGTTATCAGACATTGGGGTGTGTCCTTGCCTTGGTATGGATGGGTAAGCCAAGCCCTGCGTTGCGCAGCAATACGACGCTCGGCATCGGTGAGCCAAGCAGAACGCAGCCGAGCCGCGTCGGCTCTCGATCGAGTACCTCTCTCGATCGATTGAACGAATGGCGTGGGCAGGAACAGCTGCCCACGCGATATCTACGCCGCTGGCCCGGCGCTACGAGCGTCCCTGCGCTGTGCTTTGCTCGTAGTCAACTAGCCCGCTTTTGTCTCGCGGGAGGGATGAACGTCTAGAGGCAGAGCGCGTGCTCGGCCCAGAACTTCTTAGACTCGATGTAGTCCTGCTTGAGCTTGACCAGCGCGTTGCGCTTGTCCTGCGGCATGTCCTGCACGCAGTGCTCGGCGATGAAGTCCGCGATCGTCGCGGCCAACTCGCCCGGCTCCTTCGGCGCGAGCGGGCCGCCGAACGCGGTGTAGAGCGCGCACGCCTCGCCAGCATGCGGGCCTGCAATCACGGTCACCTGATTGCTCGTGTGCGGCTTGAAGCCGACGAGCACGCGCGAGAGGTACGGACGATTGCCACGTCGACGCATCTCGACCTTGTACGGAATTGGATCGTCGGGAATGGGGTCGTCGCCCATGATTGGGCCCCACAGCATGCACGGCACCGTGCCGAGATGCTTCGGGATCTCGATCGTGTCGATGAAGAACTCGTTCTTCTCGACGAAGACCTTGAGGATGTGTGCGATCTGCCTCTCCGTGAGGCCGTGATCGATGTGCGAATCGATGTGTAGCGTGAGCATCGTGTTTCCCTTTCGTAGGTGAAGACGCCGCTCGGCGCCGCATCTAACAGATGAAACGAAAAAAGAGATCGGCACGGGGTCCGGTATGACTGCACGGACACCCATCGCGTCGGGCATTAGCCCTAACCGCCCTTTCTAGAGGCGCCCAGCGTGCCGATCAAGACGAACTAGCGAGCACGCTTGGTGCGCTTCGCGAGCTTCTTACGACGGCGCTTGATGAGGCCGCGGTTGGCGACGATCGCGTTGACGAGCGCCGTCTTGCCGCCTGCGAGCTTGGACGCGCCGACGATCTTCAGCTTCGACGCATAGCCACGTAGGTTGTCGAGCGACTGCTCCATCAGCTGCACGGGGCGCATCTTCGCCATGCGACGGACGACCGAGTCATCCGCCTTGCGCTTCGATGCCGGCTCGGGTGGCGACACGCGCATCATGTCGCGAATCACGTTGCCTGTTTCCTTCGCAAGCGCGGGCGAGATGTGAGGTGGCGAGAACACCTCCTCGTCCTCGTCGTCTTCCTCGTCATCGTCCTCGTCATCCTCGTCGTAGACATCCTCATCGATGTCATCGTCGTTATCGTCGTCGAGGTCCTTGTCCTCATCCTCGTCGTCATCATCGCCCGCAGCGAACGACTGGAAGTCGTGATCAGGCGCATCCTCGCCACCGGGTTGTGTGGACGAGCCATACGCAGCCGCGGGCGGCGTGTCGTACAGGCTCTGCTCGCCCGTGAACGATGCGTCGACGGTGGTGTCGGGCATCGGCTGGCCCGTGTAGAAGCCGACGACGAGGTACTCGCACGTGCGGATCTTCTGCCAGTACTCGTCGTTGGGCACGCAGACGACGTTCTCCGGGGCGACGCGGCAGATCACGATCTTGCCTTCGCCCGTGTTGAACTTCTGCACGTAGCCAAGCGCGCCGACGTGGAACCCTTCCGCGCACGGAACGTTCGGATCGTCGGAGACCTTGTTGCGGTTGATCTTGTGGACGCGGCCCGGCGTGTTGTCGAACACGCCGCTGTGCACATCGCGCAGGCTGTCGAGCACCCGCTTGTACGTGAGGAACGTGCCGTCCTCTTCGATCGGGATGTTGTAGTTCTTGAGGAAATTGAACAGCTGCTGCACCGAGCGATAGCTCGGGTTGAGCAGCATGCGCTTCCAGAAGTTGAACAACGGTGATGGGCTCTTGCCGGTGTTCGCGAACTCCCAGATGCGCCGCTCGATCGAGGCGGGAATGCGCTCGCCGTTGTACGAAATCTGCAGCCCGTCGACGGTGAACGGCGACTCGGTGCCGAGCCACCGCGTCAGGCTGCCCGCGGGGGTCGCGAGTTTGCGAACCTCGTCCCAGCTGCCCGTGCCAGCGCGCGCGGCGAGCACTGCGGTGACGATATCTTGGAAGTGCGTCGCGCGCTCGGCGGATACCGTGACGGGCGCACCGTCAATCACGAGCGTGATCTGTTCGTTGGTCAGAGAGAAGGGGATTTCGTTGGCCTGCATGACACGTCCTTTCGCTCAGGGAACGAGCGCGAGCGCGGGTTTGGTGATCGTGGTGTTGGGAAGATCGTCGAAGACTTTCGCGCCATCATCGGCGATGTGCAGGTCGACGCCCTTGATGTACTGGATCCACGCCTTGCGCATGGTCTTGGTGTCGTCGGCTTCGTGCTTGTTGTCGGCCGCGAACAGCGTCGACCACGGACCTGACCAGCTGCTGATTGCGCGAAGCAGCGGATAGCGATCGAGCAGCCGATCGAAGACAGCGTGTGCCTCCGACTCACTCTCGTAGATACGCAGCTCGGCGGCGAGATTGCGGAGCATCGGCCCGCGCTGATTGACCACGTCCTCCGCTTCGCGACGGCGCAGCATTGCGAGCGTGATCGGGTGATCCTCGCCGAACCGCTTGGTCAGTACGGCTAACTCGGTCTTCGACGGCGCGTTCTTGAACACACTCGTCCAGAAGTAGACCCCGACGAGACGACGCATTGCCTCGTTGTTCTGCCCGTTGATGAAGTCCTTGCGCCACTGGTCGTAGCTGCGGCCGTCGGTGACGTCGTGTGCGGTGAACGGCTTGGACTCCGTCGACTTGTAGCCGATGACTGCCGGAAACTCGACGCCGAGCGCCGACGCAAGCGCTGCATCGGCGTTGTAGCGTCGTTTCCAATCGTCGTGGTCACTGACGGCGTAGACGCTCGCGACCTTGTACGACTCAATGATCACGAACACGTCGTCGTCGCTGGGCTCGTGGTCCTCCACGATGTCCCAGTTGTCGCTCGGCCGCTGCTTGTTGAAGCCGCCGTTGTACTCGAACACGCGCGTCTTGCGCTTGAGCGTCGAGAGTGGCGTAGCACCCGCACCGCCGCCACGGTTGCGCTTCTTGAGCCGGCTCTCGTCCCATGTGAGCGTCGAGAGCAGTACGATCGGCACGCCCGTCAGCGTGCATGCGTCAATGTACTTGTTCAGCTCCTTGAGGAAGCCTGCAGTCTCGTCGGGCTTGAGCGCAACTTTGCGCTTTTTGGCGCGACGCACGACGTAGTCGCAGCCCTGCAGGTCGTAGCCCTTGAGGTCCTTGCCCGTGTCGTCGATGAGGATGCGCAGGTCCGAGGTGACCATGCACGTGTTCGTCACCGAGCCATCGCGCACGAAATACATCGCGGCCGTGTCAGCGTCATCGAACACACGCACCGTCGACTTCGACAGTGACTCCCACTGCGCACCGGGGATCTTGAAGCCGAGCATGCCCATCAGGCGCAGCTGCAGGCGCTGCTCGAACGCGGTGAGCTTGCCTGCCTCCAGCTTCTTGAGCTGGTCTGTCACGAACTCGTCGACGAGCGCCGTGAAGCGTTCGACGATCGCATCCTTCGTCGCCTGCGTGTACTTCAGCTCTTCACGCGAGGCCGCGATGTGCAGCGCGTTGATCGGGAAGCGTAGCGTGCCGTTCATGCGTAGCAGGCACTCGTGCTCGGGCGCGAGCGTCAGCTGTTCGAGACGAATGCGATAGGGCACGCACCCCATCACCGCCGTCCAGACACCGCCGTCGCGGCTGTCCGGGTCGCGATCGATGTAATCCACGACGCCCGACTGGAACGTGAGGCGGAACAGCGGCGGTAGCGGCAGATCGATGTTGATCGTGGGGCGCGGCCCGAAGTGCACGTAGAGCTGCTTGGCCTTCTTCTCGAATTCGGCGATATCGCCGGGCTTGATGGCGATCTTGATCTCGATGCCGTGCTCGTCGGTGTCACGCTCGTCGACGAGATTCATCGAGCCCTTGCCCGTTGGATCGAGCGCAGCGATGTAGACGCGACGCTTGCCCTCGTGGAAGCTCGTCACCGTGAACGAATCGGTGTACGCGAACGCGCTCTTGGAGCCGATGCCGAGCATGCCGGCCTGATCCGGATCGTCGCGCTTCGTGCTCTTGCCGTAGCGCGTGTAGACCGTCTTGACCTTGTCGTGTGAAAGACCCGACCCGTAGTCGCGAATCGTGAGCGTGTAGTCGTGCGTCGTCGGCAGCGTGATCTCGATCGGACAATCGGGCGCGCCGATCGCGACGTGGGCGTCCCACGCGTTGGTCGCGTACTCGCGGAGCACCGCGAGCTTGGTGTCGGAGTATATCGAGTCGCGCAAGAGATGCATCAAGTGCGCGCCGTCGTCGTTCGACAGCTCGAAGCTCGTCGAGTCGATCACGCCGTTGGTGTCGAGCTTGTGGTCCTGGTAGTTCACGAACGCCATGGTGGGGTGTCCTCGTCGTGAGAGTGATCGTTGGGGCTGACATCGCCGTCGTGGGTTGGCATCATCAGGGCAGCGGAACCACCGCTACCGACGACGCGTAAAGAGCACCGATGCCGGGTGGGTAAGCCCGGTGGGTCACGCACTGGGGGAGCGCATGCACCATCACGCATGTCCTGGGGGACAACACGCGTCGTCGCTCAAGGCTCGGGTGGAAAGCCTCGCGTCGTTTCGCCTTCATCGAGAGGTGAGGGACACACCCCTGTGGCTCGCCCCTCGCGAGGCAAACCTATTTGCTGAGTGCGTGAAGCAGCTTCTCTATTAGCTCCTCGTCGAGCGTCAGCGTCAGATACGCGTCGTACACACCACGCTCCTTGAAGCGTGGCTGCATCTTCGTGCTCACATCGAGCGCCTTGGGCCGGCGCCCGTCCGTACTGAACGCATCGAAGACTTGTTGGCGCAACCGTTCGATGCGGAAGCGCTGCCGACTCTCGACGTTCTTCGCCTCGCGCATGGCGGGCGTGAGCCACGCGAACGACTTCGCGCCTTGATCGTGCACTTCGATGCAGCCCTCATCAACGAGCGCGTTGAGCAGCTTGCGCACCGTCTGAATCTGCCCCGCCGTCGGCTCGTGCACGACGCCGTTGCCCGGCCACGTCAGCGTCGCTCGCACAGCGTCTTTGTGCTCGTTGTACTGCGCGAAGCCAGCACGATAGCGCAGGCCACCGTCGAGGCCGTGCACGAACCAAACGACCTCCTCTGCACTCGTCCAAAATCCATACGCCTTCTCGTCAGGATTGAACCACTCCGCGCTGCGCCGCATGACGTCGCGCACCTTGTCGATCGTGATGTCTGCAGGCTTCATCGTTGTGTCCTCGTCTTGGGCCTGGGGGTGTAGTTGATCGCGGAGCGTCCCGCGTCGGTGAGGCGTGTATGGCCGGTGTCGTCGCGCTCAACGAGCCGCAGCTTGAACAGCGAGTCGATCACGCTCGCACGCTCGGCCGAAGTCTTCGCGAAGTCACCGTACGCCTCACGCGCCAGCTCGGGTGTGAGCTGCGGGCCGTCGGTGCGGAACGTTTCCGCAGCGGCCGTCTTGTACAGCGCGTGGCGCTGCTTGCCGGTCAACTTCACGACCACCTCACCGCGGAGATCGTCCAGGGCGGCGAAAACCGGCGATCCAACTCAGCGACCGGCGCGCCCTCGTACGCCTCGACAGGCGACGCAACCGGCAGCTCGGCGAACGGTTCGAGAATGACCTCGTTCTGCGTACGCAGCGACCAGTCGATCTGCCGAGCACCTTCGCGACCGAGCAGTGGATGCACCGCTGCGAACTTCGCGAGCGGCATGCCGATCGCGTTGGCCCACGTGTAGTGGAACAGCACGCGCACCGTCGGCGCCGGCAGCATCATCACGAAGCCCCGCAGATGCGGCTTTGCCTCGGCGAGCAGCTCGCTCACGTACGACTCACGCGAGCCGAACCAGCGCGCGACCTCGTAGTCCTCGCTCCACGAGACGAACGTGTACGCGGGGTCCGTCGCCAGCGGCGCGTTCGGATCGAGCAGCATGCCGCGATAAAGCGGCTTGTGCTCGATGGGCAGCTGACGCTGTAGCTCGTCAGCGACGGTGCGGATCGCGAGGCCACGCTGACGCATCAGCGCGTCCGCGTCGTGCATGCGGCCGACGATGGCGTAGATCGCCCAGTTGACCCAGGCGTTGATGGAAGCGTTGTCCATGGGGGTGTGTCCTTCCGCTTCGAGGGTTACTGCGCTCGCTTGAACGTCACCGTGATCATGCCGATGTCCTTGAAGCACCCGACGTCCTGATCAGGCTCTAGGTTGATCGCCTGCACCGCGAACGCGCAGTCCGTGATGAGGTAGCGCTCCTGGGCATCGAGAACTGCCATCTCGATCCAGTCGTCGACTGCGATTGGCATTCGCGAGAGCACCTGATACCAGTTCGCGCGATACTGCTCGGGCGTCGACGGCGGGACGAACGGGTAGTGGATGAACTGTGCTTCGCTACGCGGTGCGGTGGTACCGAGCAACTTGCCGTTGACGCTGATCTGCATCACAGGCTCGGGCAACGAACCGTCCGCGTCCCACGCTGCACCACTCGGACGAACCGGTGGGAAGTACGCATTCGTTGCGGTGACGTCGAAGCATGCGCCCACGCAATGCTCGATGTTATCTGCGCCATCGTCGGGCTCCGTCGCGCACGCGGTGACGAGTAGCACCAGCAACGTGACCACCGCAGCTTTCGCGGGGTGGCGCTGACGGGCCGCTGCGTCGTTCTTCGCACGCTGCTCGGTGTAGAGCGTGCGGCGCTCTTCGAGCGGCAGGTCACGCGCAGCAATGCAGCGCTTGCGATGGCAGAGGAAGAATCCTGGGCCATCAGTGTTCGTGCAGACCTCGTCGTCGGTGTAGCGCTCGGCCTCGTTCGTTGGCTTGCCGCACGCATCACACGCAGGCGCCTTGCTGTAGCGCCCATTGCGACGACGGTCATGAAGGAAGAGCTTTTTCTTCATCGGTGCCTCGCACACGGCAGAACCCTGCCGCACGTTTCGTTGGTGTAGTTGTCTACGATGTGACCGCAGCGCGCGACGATGTGGCGCGGCTACGGCGTGATTGCGTCGCGGATGTACTGACGAATCGCTGCACGTTCCATCGGCGTGACTTGCACGCGCGTGACCTGGCGAACGTACGAGCAGACGTAGCCGACCGCGAACTCGACGTCGTCGGGATCGGGATGCCACGTCTTGCTGTCGAGCAGCTCGCCGAGCCCATCAACCGCTGCTTGGTGGCGGTCCATCAGAAGCCAACCTCGTCAGCAAGCGACGGCTGCGGCTGCGGCTGAGCGGGTGCGCCAACGAGCGTGCAACGCAATCGGCGCACTGCATCGGGCACCGTCAGCTTGTTCATCTCGTCGAGCCACACACGCAGCTCGGCAGGCTTCAGCGCGACCACTGCATCGCGAATGGTCTGTGCCTCCTCGGGCGTGAGCACGCTCTGAATCGCCATGAAGTGCATCATGTGCTGCGGATTGATGGGCGGTAGCTCAGCGACCGGCGCGACCGGCGCTGCGTGCTTCTGGATGACCTTGCAGCGCGTGAGCACCGTCTGCGAGACGCCACGGTAGGCCTCGTGCGTCTTCACCTTGCCCGTGATCGTGACGTGCTCACCGACCTCTAGGCGCTCGTTCGCGGCACGCCAGACGATCACGTGACCGTCCGCGTCGCGCATGATCGTGAGGCGCGTCGTGCCGTACTGGCCCTGCAGGTCGACGATCTTGCCGACACGCGCCATCACCGTGAGCGTTCCACCGACGACGCCGAGGTAGCCCGCATCGGGCGTCGGCGCGGCCGTGATCGGCGCCAGCGTCGCACCGTCGACGAAGAACACGTTGTCGTAATGGCGACGGCAGATCTGCTTGACGTGGTCGAGCGTGATGCCCGAGTGCGTGTCGAAGATCCAGACGCGCGTGGTGCGGTCCCACGTACCACCCGCGCTACGTGACTCCGCGACGAATCCGCCGCTGTAGTCAGAGCGCACGCTGATCCAGCGGTGCTGAGGGTCGATCGAGATACGACATTGCGGGTTCGCGGTCGTCGCCATGGGGTGTGTCCTCGGTGAGTGGTGGGTGTCGTCGACTCCGTAGCTCGGGCACTCGACGTGTACATCGCCGAGTGAAACGCGCCGGCCCGGCCAGGGCACGTCGCGCACTTCCCGAGCTACGCAACCGACGACGTCATCGGTGCTTGCCGCCCCTTGCGGGCCGTACTGCGTCGGGGGCGGACCCTTCGCAGCTTCCCTCCGCTATCTCAATGCGGGCCTCTCGTCTCGCGCTGCCTGCGCGTGGTGAGCGGTTGCTATGGCATCAGTCCAGCTCTAGGACCGAGCCGCTATCCTCGTCGGCGTAGGGCGACGCTGGCGCGGCGTTGTCGCCGTCGTCCTCGTTGTCGAGGTCCAGCTCCAGGTTCGCCGCTCGCAGCGACGTGTCGTCCATGCAGTCCTCGACGGCAGTGCGCAGCGTCCTGATCTGCGCGATGACCGTCTCGTACTCGTCGCCGATAAGCGCCTTGTAGCCCTCGATCATCGTCGTGAGCTTCTGCAGCTCCTTGAGACGGCCGTGCGCTGCTTCGGGTGACGCCTTCGCGCGGCGCACCGCCAGCTCTTGGCCTGCCTCGTCGAGCTTTTCCTCGATGGCAGCTTCGCGAGCACGCTTCTGCGCCGCCGCGATGTTGCCGTCGAAGGCCTTGACGATGCGGGCGAGGTCCGCGAGCAGCGTGCGTGCGATACCACGCGACCAGCGGCTGTTCGTCGTCGTCGAGCCAACACCAACGTCACGGCCGATTAGGCTCGTGCCGTCCGTACCTTCGACGAGCAGCGTGAGCAGCTCGGTGAGCGGCGCCGTGTGCTGCTCGTCGCCGGGGACGAACCAGAACCCGCCCCACTTGATCGCGTGGTACTCCTTGCGGAGCACGTTGTTCTTCAGCCACTGGCCGAGGTACGTCGTGGTCAGCAGCTCGCCCGTGGTACGGCGCTCGAACTCGGCCTTGACGCGCTCGCGCACGTCCTCTTCGCCGCCGGTAAACCGGATCTCGTAGTACGGCTTGGGCAGCTTGTTGCCTGCCTCATCCGTCGAGACTTTGCAGAGGTCCGCCACGAGGACCTTGGGGCCCATCGTGTCGAGGTTCGTCGAGCCGTCGAGGCGCCCGACGCTGTAGCGCGTGACGACGTCAGCGGGCCAGTCCGTGTCGGTGTGGCTCTTGGTGATCGAGAATGTCACCAGCCCGTTGCCGCGCAGGCTGCGCATGACCTCACCGAACTGCGCCTTGTCCGTGCGGATGTTCGGCGCCAGGTGGCTGAACTTCTCACCGAGCGCAGCGCGGAACGCCGCCGCCGGGATCTTGAAGCCCTTCTGCGCCTCGCCGGGCGAGATGCAGAGGCCCTCACGCGTCGCCACGAGGCCCGCGATCAGCACGCGCTCTTTCTCGGCGTCCTGCTCGGCCTTTTCAGCGGCGGCCTTCGCCTCCGCGGCCTTCGCGCTGTCGGTCTTCTGCGCGTCGTTCCAGACCTTGCGGAGGGCGTCGCCACGCAGGTTCGTGGTGTCGATGGTCGGCGTGTGCACGATGCCCTTGCCCACCAGCCCGGTGTGCTCGGGAATGATCGTCACGGTCAGCGCCGCGATCTGCTCGGCGGTGTACTTGTACTGCGAGCGGAGCGTGTTCTTGTAGCTCTCAGCCGTCGCGGCCTTCACGCCGTTCGCGAGCGCTTGCACGTAGCCTGCTGCCGTCGAGAAACCGACGTACCGCATCGAGCCCGCTGCGAGCGATCCGCTCGCCTGCGTTGCCGCGTTCGTCTGCGATTCGTGCGAGACGTTGCCGAGCGCTTCGACGAGGCTGCTCGCCTCGCTCGCCGGTTGCGGCGGCGCTACCGGCTCCGCGAGCACTGCGAGCACCTCGGGCGCCTCGCTGTTGCCGCGCAGATTCGCAGTCGCGAAGAAGCCCCACAGCGTCGCCCACACGCGCCGCAGAACCGCAAGCAGGAACATGTGGCGACGAGCGCGCCACGCGAGCCGGATCTGCTCCTTCGTCGCGTCGGGCAGCGACGCGAACCACTTGCCGTCGACGCTCTTGGCATCGTTGAAGCGGCCCGCGAGCTGCTGCAGCTCGGGGAACGTCACGCAGCCGTCGATCAGCGCCTGACCCGCCGCGAGCGGCGAGACGACGGGCGCCGGCTTGGTGATCGCAGGCGCCGCCTTCGGTGCCTGGTTCGTCGAGAGCTTGCTCGGTGCGGTGTCGAGGTCCAGTTCGAGCAGGTCCTCACGGTTTTCGCTGGTGTCTGGTCCGTGATGGTTGGCCATTGGGGTGTGTCCTTCCGTCGGTGAGTGGCTAGTGGTCGCCGCTCGCGGCGTTGTACGGGGTGAATGCGCGGCGATCGTTGCGCCACGCGTCGCGGATATCGTCGTCGGTCGGCGTGCCTGCCCACGTGCACGCGTACGAGCGGCCATTCGCCGTCGTGGCGATGACCGTCGTGTGCGTGTCGGGGTAGTCGCGGTGCGGACGAACGTCGAAGGTCGTCTTTGCCATCGGGGTGCGTCCTCGTCGGCGTTAGAGGCGGGCAATGCCGCCGAACATCACGACCGCGTCGATCCAGGTGCGGCCGTTTTTCGCTGCGTGGTTGCGCAGCACTTCGAACACGTAGCTGTCACGCTTCATGGTGAGTGCCCTCCGAGGCACCTGCAGCGAGCAGGTACTTCGCAAGGCACACACGGCTGGCGCGTTACTGCGGGGACTCGTTGTCGTCGAGGGATGCACGTTGTCGCCGTTGGTCTGGGTCTGCCAGCGTCGGCGGCCGGTGCACTCTGCTCGTCGACAGCAAGGCGCATGTATCGCGTTGCTTGCTATCGCTTGCCGTTGTGTGCTTTCGGGTGTCCGGGCGGTCCTCACGACACACGCGCCCACGCCGTTGGTTTCTAGCAACGGTCGTGCTTATCCCCGCAGAGGCTGTTCCTCACCGTCCCAGGCGTACGCCAAGGGGTGGAGCTGTGCCGACGGGCAGAGGCAAAACACGCTGGCCGAGGTATAGGCCGCGCGTAGTGGGGCTCGTGTCGATCTTGTCGCTGACGTGGTTGCGCGTGCCCGTGTTCCCGAAGGCGGGGCGCGCATGCCGATCAGCGGCATCAGAGGCCGGACTATTCAGTTGTCAGAGCAGGGGCGCGGGGGTCGGTCACCTTGCCGCCCGCCGCCGCCCACCTTCCGCATCAGCTCTTATCCATGCCGCATGCCACTCTGGTGGCATCGAGAGGCATCCGGTGACTCCTAATGATTCCCAGGGGTTATACAGCAGGGTGCCGATCCCTCCCCTGGTGGCATACGGATCCACTGTTGCCACTCGGATACACCTGTTAGACGGATTGTGGTGTTCTTGCAACATATGCGTATACCGTTTTCGGATCCCTGGCCGTAAGTATCCGATTTTATCGGATAATTCCGGACACTTTTCCCTTGAGGGGCTTTCCAAGTGCCCGTATAACAAGGCTCGGATCTGACTCGGATCCTGCTCGGAAGCCTTCCGAATGCCCCGGAGTGCCCCATCCGAGCGCGATCCGAGTGCCATCCGAGTCAGCAAGCGCCCCGTCACGTACTCACGCCACAGCCCCAGCCTGGTACTCGGTACCAGGGGATCGCGCGGGCGCGCGGTTCCGATCAGCCTTCCGAGGTCCCCGCCATGGTGAAACCGATCTGCATCCGACTACCGCCCGAGATGGAGACGATCACGCGCGAGATCGTTGCGGCTCAAAGCATCACGCTCTCCGAATGGGTGCGCATGCTGATCTACAACGCGATCTACGGCAACACGCCCGACGTCAACGAGGGCTATATGCAGGCGCGTACGCTCGCGCTCAAGCTCGCGACCGAGATGCTCCGTCGAGCCAACGAGATGCTGCCGCAGAACTACGACGAGGCCGTGAGCTACTTCGGCCTCGCGGGTCCCGGCCGTCCGCCTGGCACGTAGTGCTTGCCTCTTCGTCGAGACGGCTTAGCTTGCCGACGTGGCCACGAAGAAACGCAAGAAGCCGGACCGAACCCTCACGATCTCGATTCACGGCGAAGGCCTCGCGATAGACGCGAAGATCGCCCGCTCGCGCTTCAGTGAGGTGATCGCGACTCTCGCAGATCGTGTGAGCCAAGCATCCACGCCGCCGTCGGTACCAGGCTCCCCCGATCACGACTTCGACGTCGTGCGCCGGGTGATCGAGCACGCAGACGTGGCCGTGCTCGAAGCGATCATGACGCTCACGCGAGACGAGCTACAGCACCGCCAGAACGCGAGCTAGATCTCGACGTCGAGGTACGCGGTCGCCGCGCGGTCGACCGTGACCACGAGCTGCGGGCCACCATCGCGATCGACGTCAGCGTCGAGCGTGTAGAGTGCGAGCCCTGTGCGGTTCGTAATGCGCGGTCGCGCGCTCGGCGTGAACTGGTTGCCGAGGATGCCGCCGAGCAGCATCGCTTGCGCCTGCTCGCGTGTCAGCGGCCCCGGCTGGATGAAGCCGTAGCCGTCGAGCGACGCACGGAGCAGCTTGCGCAGCGGCCCCGCGACGGAGTCCGAAAGCAGATCCGGCGACGCACCGCCCTTCGTGGGAAGGGAGATGGTCGCCGGTCCTTCAGACGCGATCAGATAACGGAGGCGACGATTGCCGACGAAGACAAGCGTCGCCTGGGCCATTACTGGCCGATGCCGCCCGGAACGTAGATGTCCAGGTACACCGAACCCGCGGCCGAGAACGTGATCTGGATCGTCGGGTTGCCCGAGCCGTCCACGTTCGCGTCGAGGTTCGCGGTGATCGCCGAGCGCGGCGTGATCGTCGCGATGCCGCGCGGTACGTTGGTGCCGACGACGTTCGTCGGATCATCCGAGAGCCAGAGCGCGCGGGCTTGCGCCTGCGTCAACGCGCCAGCGGCGAGCTTGCCGTAGCCGTTGGTCTTCGCCTTCGAGATGGTCTTGATGACACCCGCGGCGGCGTCCGTCTGGACGTCGGGGGTCGCGGCACCCGAGCAGGTCAACGTGCCGGTTTCGCCAGCCGTCGCCGTTGCGAGGTAGCGCATGTGGTTCGCTTGCGCGTAAACAGGGGTAAAGGTAACGGCCATGGTCGATTCTCCTTGTGGGCTCTACGTGAACACGGAAAGATTCCGAGATCAAACGGCTTTGTAGCCTTCTGACGATCTGATCAGTGGCTACTCGCTATCTGCCCGGATCGGGACGCGCAGCGATCAGTAGCGGTTGATCATCAACCGGTCGATCAGCTCGCGCGCTGGGTCGTATGACTTCGACTTCTTCTCGATCTCGACATGGAGGTCGACGATCGGTTCGAGGCAGTTCGAGCACGGCATCCCAACGCGTGCGATACCGCCGAACGTGATGTGACACGCGATGCAGACGAGCAGCGGCTCGCGCTGCCGCTGGAAGTAGTTCTGCCCGTTGGACAGCCCGATCGTGACGCGTCGATCGGGTTTGATGTATCCCGCTGGTGCTGCCATCAGCCTCAGTCTACGCCGTCGGCATGACAATCATGCTTCGAAAGAGATGCTCGCGATCGGTCGGCTCTGATCGCCGTAGCTGCCGTCCTTCGTCGCAACGCCGTAGGGCCGATACGCGCAGTTCGCGAACTGATCCATGTTCTGCGTCGTGATCTCGATCCAGCGCATCGGCGTCGCCGAGTAGCCGCTCGGGCCGCGCGTACCGTCGGCAGCGATGCGGTAGAGCTTGTGGTCGCGCACCACGAACAGCACGGTGTGGTGCCACCACTTCCAGCTGCCGTCCGATTGCTTCGTGCTTTGCCCGCAGACGATGAACGTCGGCAGCGAGTCTTTGCGATCGAGCAGTTCCCGCACATCGACGACGCCGGGAAGCTTCAGTCGCCGCGCGCCTGAGCCATCGATCGGCAGGCGGAAGCACACATCACCGAAGCCGCGCCACGAGCCCGCGCCTGGATTGACGTGGAGGTCGGGCGCGCCTTCGAGCAGCTCGAACAGCGACGGGATATTGCCCGCGTGCGTGAAGTCCTGGTTGCGACGGCAGAGCCACGACATGAAGAAATTCGTCCACGACGTGCAGTGGAACGCTGGGTAGGGCTTGCCGAGCACGTTCGGCCATTCGGCAACCGTCCCGCCCATCTTGCCGGCACCGTAGGTGATGACGAACTTGTCGCCGACCCACAACCCGCGGCCAGGCCCGTAGCGCACCGGCTTACCGGTGACCGCTGCAACGAGTGCCTGGAATGCGATCCACGTCTTGTCGTCGCACTGCACGTACTCGTTCGGGGGCTGCGCTGCATCTGCTTTGATCTTCGCGATGGCCATGTCGAGCGCGCCCAGCGTGTGCGGCCCGGCGATGCCGTCGTCGTCGATGTCCGGGCGCTCCTCTTGAAAGGCGAGCACCGCCGCGGAGGTCCGCTTGCCATAGCTGCCGTCGACTGCGCCAGGATCGAAGCCTGCCGCCTTGAGCTTGAGCTGCAGCATCTCGACGTCCACACCCTTGTCGCCTGGACGAAGAATCATTCGGGGTTGCCCTCTCCCTTGAACTTCTCGCGTGCGAGCCGATCGATCTCGGTGTCGTTAGCCGCGATGCGGTCCCGCAGCGACTGCTTGGCCTTGTCCATCGCCGCACGGACCGTCGCGGGGTCCGAGCTGTGCTCGAAGCCGGTCATGATCGCTTCGACGATCGCATCGATCGCGTGGAGCGCCTTCTGCGCGGAGTCGCCGCCGATCTTCGTCAGCGCCTGGATCTCTTCGAGGCCGTGGATCGCGGTGTCGAAGAGCTGTAGTGCGTTGCGAGCCTTGCTCATGGCGTCTCCTTGGGCAGCAGCTTGTCGATCTGTTCGAGTACTTCCTGCAGTGCCTTGGCGGTCGCATAGAGCTTGGCGAGGTCAGGATCCTCGGCGAGCACGGCCGCCGCTGCGATGGCTGCGTAGACCGCCTCGAACTTCTCGACGGCTTCGTTGCGATGCGTGCGGTACTCGGTGATGCGTGCCTGAAACTGCTCCATCGTCGTCGAGGTCGACAGCACGATGGTCTGCAGCTTCTTGTCGGTCTCGACGAACTTGTCGCGGCTGACGTTCGTCGCGACGGTCATCGCGTGGATCGCCTTCTCACGCGCCGAGGCACCGCACGCCACGCAGCACAAGATGAGTAGCGCTGCGATAGCGCGCGGTGCGATCACGAGCTGCTCCCCGGCGTGACCACTGCAACCTTGGCATCGGGGACAACCGTGACCTGTGTCTCCGGTGCCGCTTTGATCTTCGCGTTCGTCCACGTTTCGACCACACCGGTCGCTGTCTTGCTGCCGGTGTAGCCGACGAAGATCCACTTGAACAAGGCCTCCCACTGCTCGGAGGTGATGTTGCTGAGCGCGAACATCACCGTGACGAGGATGAGTCCCGCGATGGCGACGAGGCCGCGCTCGCTCTTCCAGAGATCCGTAATTGCTCCCATAGGCAACTACGGTATCACGTACTATTCGCTATCCCGCGGGCAGCGATTTCCGCTTACGAATCGCGGACACACCGAAGATGAGCCCCAGGCCCACGGCAGCACCGATCCCGATGCGGCCCCACGTAGGCACGGCGGCCCACGTCTGCGAGATGCCCGTCGTGAGCGTCGCCGGCAGTGGTGCGGGCGCTGTGGGCATCGTTCCAGTCGGCACACTCGGGACCGGTGCGGGCGCCGTCGGCTTCACGAACAGATTCTTCAGGAAGTCGAACACGGTGTCGCCAGTCACCGCCACGGTTGCGAGGCCCAACGTGTTCGCGGCCGACGCTAGGAACGTGCCGATCGTCGACGCGTTCGCCGCGACCTGCTGCTGGGTCTTCATCGTCTGGCTGAGGTACTTCGCCTGCTGCATGACCTCAGCGCTGAGCGCCATCTGCGGCTTGTACACCGCCGTGCCGCCGACATAGCTCAGTGCGCGCTGAACGGCGTCGTACGTTTTGGGCCCGATGTCGCCGTCGATCGCGAGCGACGCAAAATTGGCGACCGCAGCGTAGCGATTGAGGACTTGCTGCAGTCCCAGGACGTTCGGATCGGCCATGCTGCGAGCCTACCGCAGTCGAATGGCCAGATCACGAGTCAGCTACTTCGGAGGTGCAGCAACGGGCTGGGGCTGCGCCGGGGGCGTCGGCAAGAATCCAGAGATCGGCGGGGGCACGAAGTTGACCAGCGAGCCCTCCTTCTTGGCGACGAGCTGCGCGACCCAGTCGATCACGACGTTCCATTCGTGGTTCATACGCTTGGCCTGCACCTCGGTGTGCAGTGCGTTGAACTCGTTGGGCACCGTCGGCACCACGTTGATGCCCCAGTCGCTCTTCACGCCGTAGTGATCGAGCTTGTTCGTCTTGCGCCACTCGGCGGCGAGGTAGAGGAACGTCTCGGCGACGAAGAATCGACGATGCGTCGGATCCTGGAAGCCACGGTTGGAGCGGCCGTTGGGCACGATCACCGTCATGATGCCATCGGCCTTCAGGATGCGATGGCACTCGTCGAAGAACCTGAACATCAGGTCGACGCCCTCACCGAACGGCACCTGGGTCCCGTAGTGATCGACTTCGATCATCGGGATGTGCTCGACGAAGTGGCTGCAGTGCAGCTCGGCCACCGAGTTGTCCTCGAACGGCCAGGGGAACTTGAACAGGTTGACGACGTGCTGCGCGCCCTCGAAGCGATCGACGCACTCGAAGCCATCACGCGTGTTCTGCCCACCGCCGAGATCGAGCTTGCGCGAGATGATGGGGCCGACGAGCGTCGGCGTGTTGATGCTCGGCACGGCGCCGTGGCACTCATCGAACAGCTTGGCGCTACCACAAGGGCAGGTATTGGGTGTTTGCTTGGGAGCAGCGATCGTTTTCTTCTTGGGCTTGGCCATCGAAATTCTCCGTTAGCGAGAGGTCAGGTACGAGACAGCGGCGGCGTCGAGGCCGAGCCACTTGGGATTCTTGAGGTACCACTGCACGGTCTTCTCTAGCGATTGCTCGATGTTCATCGGGCGCTGCCAGCCGAGATCACGAATGAGCTGATCCTGCATCGCGTAGCGCAGGTCGTGGCCCGGCCGCGAGCTATGGAAGTCGACCAGCTCGTAATGGAGCGGCTTGCCGACGAAGCTAGCAAGCAGCTGTGCGAGATCGAGATTCGAGATCTCGCGCTCGCCGCACACGTGCACCTTGAGCGGCAGCTTGTCACCAGACGTGAAGCTGTTCGTGCGGTCCTTGCCGATGAGGAACGTCAACGCGTCGGCGTACGTGCGGCAGTGCAGGTAGAAGCGCGTGCCTGCCTTCGTCCGGCTTGGATCGGCGTGGATGAGCACCTTCTCGCCGATCAGTGCGCGGCGAATGACGAGCGGCACGAACTTCTCGTGGTGCTGACGCTCGCCGACGAGATTCATCGTGTTGACGATCGTAATCGGCAGCCGGTAAGTATTCGCGTACGCCATTCCAACAGCCTCTCCACCCGCTTTGGCGGCGGCGTACGGGTTGGCGGGACGGAAGGCGGCCTCCTCATTGAAGCCAGCCACATCTTCCCCAAACTCGGCGGGACCATATACCTCGTCGGTCGAGACGAGAAAAATGCGCTTGAGGCGCTTCTGATCGAGCGTGCGGGCCCACCAGAGTAGGTGGTGGGTGCCGAGCACGTTGCTCTGAAGGAACGGAAGAGGATCGACAATGGAGTTGTCGACGTGCGTCTCGGCGGCAGCGTGTACGATGTAGTCCACATCGCCGACCTCCTGCGCGATGCCCGGTGGGATCGGTTGGCTCAGATCGCAGCTGAGCAGCTTCACGTTCACGTGGTCATGCACACCACGCTCGCCGTGGACCTCGATGTCACGCAAGCGATCGAAGCCGCTCGATGCGTAGCTGAGCTTGTCGAGGATGATGATCTCGTGCTCGGTGTTCTTGAGCAGGTGTTCGACGATGTGCGAGCCGAGGAAGCCGCAGCCGCCCGTGACGAGGATTTTCATTGTGGCATCCGGTGTAATCGATGGGGCTGACAGTCACGTCATCGGCGCACGCACGTACGCGCGTGTCGCGGTGTTCATCGCGAACACGGGGCCGTTGACGATCAGCTCGATGAAGTGCCCGCCCTCGAACTCGATACGCATGACCGCCGGGAATGTACCGTTGTCCGGTGTCATCGTCGCCTTCGTCGCCGGGCGGCCCTTGAACCCGAGGATCTCCGCGAAGTCGAGCATCAGTACACCACGTTGGTGGTGAGGTCGAGGTGGCCGACCTTCACACGCAGATCGACGGCGAAGCGCTTACCGCGCTCCTTGGCGTTCTTGCAGAAGTAGAGATCCTGCGTGAAGCCTTGGGCGCCCTTGCCCTCGATGACATCCGCGACGGTGACGAACCACGGTGCGGGCAGCTCGCGGAACAGGTCCATGCGATAGAGCGAACAGCCCATCGCGATGCCGTTGACCTCCATGATCTGGCCTCGCGTGAGCGCTTCGCGAATGTCGCGCGGACGGAAGTCGAGCACACCCGTACGCATGAATTCCTGCGGGTCGCCGTACGCCATCGGCATGTTGACGTCGCCCTTGGTGAAGTAGATGCCGCTGACCGCATCGAACTTCACGCCGGTTCCGACGCCCTCGATGCTTTCGAGCAAGCGCACGTGTGCATCGGGCGGGATCAGGTTGTCGGCTTCGAGCGTGAGCACGTACTTCCACTTGCTCAGCTCGGGGTTGCCGAGGATGAACCGGATCATGTTGTCGTAGGCATGACCGACCTCATCACCGATGCAGAAGAGCTGCACGCGCTTCTGGTTCATCGGCGAGATCAGGCTCTGCCATGACTGCACGATACGATGGTGAAACATCGGATCGCGCGACGGGATGATGATGACCGTCGAATTGTCCTGGTAGGTCGTGCCTGGCAGGATCTTCACGCGATCGTAGCCAAGGCCGTCAGGAGAGGGGCCGCCGAGCCGCTTGATCAATTCGTCGGGCGTGACATCGAGCATCGAGCAAGGTGTACTCGATGGGGCTGACACCGCGGTGTCAGCCGGTGCCGGCGATCTGGAGATAGGGGACGAACCCGGTCGTTTCCAGGTTCGGGCTTGCATAGCCACCGTAGACCAGTGCAGCGCCACCTGCGGTGGAGATCATCGAGAGCGTTCCTTGAATAGAGTAATCTCCCGGCGTAAAGGCCCACGTGCCGAACGGAATCGAGCGCCATCGCGCGCCAGAATAATCCGAAGCCACAGACGTCACCCATGTCTGCGTACGAGCCGCTGAGCTGATACTGCTAGCGGTTGTCGTCGTGAACGAGAAGGCAGACATCGAGATCGTGTAGCCCGTCGCATCGTTCGGCAAGAGGATATCCATGTCGCCGCGCGTCGCTGCGATGCCACGATCAAGCTGCGTTCGAAACCCAAACGTTAGGCTTGCCCCGTACGTGAGCGTGCCGAAAAAGGCGCCCAAGTTGTAGCTGTTGGCGAGGAAGGAGTAGCTCCCGTTCTGTGCGGCCGTGATCGTCGAGCCATTCATGCCCCAACGAAAATCGACGTTGTCAGCGAGCACCGCAGTGCCGTTTGTAATCTGCGTTGTACCTGCGGATAGCGATCGGATACCGACGGCCCCCGCGACAGATCCGGTGATGCGTGACGACGCACCAGACGCACCGATCCCGAACACAAGCCCGTTGGCATTCGAGAACAACACCGTCCCGCTGACCGCCTGAAGCGTACCCGCGGAGACGTTCACGCCCATGCGCGGCAGCTGAAGGTTGTCTGCCATCTAGAAGGTCCCCACAAGGAACAGCGCTGGCATCCCCGTGTCAGGGAACCCAAACCCATACGAGATGGTTTGCACCACTTGCGATAGCTGCACCGAGGCCGGAAGTGCGGCCGTCGTCGTGCTGTATTTACCGGCGCCGAAGTAGGGCAAGTTGGTCTCGCTGGGTTCGTAGAGCACCTGATTCGATTCACTTCCGACGAACCCCATCGGCACAGAAAAGCCGCCTCCACCCGATTGTGTGAAGAGGATCCCAAGTAGGTAATCGCCGGCCGTGATGCTCCATGTGCCAAGCGGCACGGAGCGCCAACGCTGTCCTGTTTGGCCGCCGAAGAGCGATGCTGCCGTCGATAGCGAGTTGGAATTCCAGGTGACAGACACCGTCGCTGAGCTAACAAGGCTCGCCGTCGAGCCGCTCAGCGTGTACATGCCCAGCGAAATTCCGTACGTGCCGTCTGTCGCGATGGTCGTCGCAATGCTGCCGATCAGATCCGCGCGTGTGGCGTCGAGACGCGCTCCGAACGCGACACGCTGCAGACTCAGCACACCGTTCTGAGCGTCCTTGTTGCCGCCGGCTCGATTGTTGCTCCACAGCGAGATCTGCTTTGACTGCGCCGTGATCGTCGAACCATTGACGCCAAACGACACGCCGTTGCTGTTCGCGAACACTACCTGCGAAGACGTTGCTTGCTGCGTGCCCGCGGAGATCGATCCGAGACCGCCTGCACCAACGTTCGAGGCGCTCATCGTCATCACGTACGAGCTTGCTGATTCCTGCAGGCCGAACGACACACCGTTGCTGTTCGAGAAGACGAGCGAGCCTGTCATCGCGATCGTCTGCGTCCCGATGGTGACCGCGACACCGATTCGATCTTGAGGAAGCGCCATCTACGCCCTCAGCTCCACATACGGAATCTGGAAGTTCGCGCCGATAGTGATCGCCTGTTGAGAGAACCCCGCTGGCAGCTGACTCAGATGAACGGATGTCGGTGGTGCTGCCGTCGTCGCCGTAATCATTCCAGTGAGGAAGTACGCCGTCTGACCTGTGCCCGCGCCCGGCACCAAACACTCCTGCATCGCACCAGCGCCAAGTAGCCCCACCGCTTGCGATCCGCCTGTGTTGGACGTCGACCCCCATGATCCGATCAAGTACTCGCCAGGCGTGAACGCCCACGTATTGAGCGTCGTCGAGAGAGGCCCGTACGTTACAGATCCGCCAGCCCCCAGCGCGGATGAATGCGTGAACGACACCGAGCTAGCAAGACTCGCGGTCGAGCCGGTCAGCGTGTAGACGAGGATGTGTGCGCTCAGCGTGTTGTTCGAGGTTCCGTTGTAGTAGTACGAGACCCCGAGGCGCGTTGCCGCGATCACAGCGCCGATCGATACCCGCTGTACAAGCAGGTATCGCACAGGCGTGCTTATCGAGGGAACCGCTACTCCCAGCCTCGTATTCGTCCAGAAGCTAAGTTGGACGGGCTGCGCTGTAATCCGCGAGCTACCGCTCACCCCAAACGTGAGCCCGTTGCTGTTCGACAGCACCGCCTGCCCCGAGCCGCTGACCGTGCCCGCGGAGATCGCGCCAACGACAGCACCCGCACCAGATACAGATGCGGTGACTGTGTGAACGCCACCCGGCGGCCCTGGTACCAACATGCCGAACGTGACGCTGTTCGAGTTGGTGAGGATGAGTGTGCCCGTCGTGATCGTGCCGTTACTCGCCGCGAACGCGAGCCCACCACGCACGTTGGCAAAGCCCGAGGGCGGCTTCTTCGGATTGCTCGGATAGCCCTGCCCCATCGGCTACGTCCGTCCGAGGCGGAACCACGCAGGCACGAACAGCTGCGAGCCAGATAGGCCATGCCAGAGCTGACTGTCCGCGACCGAGTTCGGCAGCGATGCGGTCGTCACAGAATAGCGCCCCATGAACTGAAACCCGATCGAGGTCATCTGCGACGTCGCCGTCGAATTCTGATCTGCGCCGGGGCCAATCACGCCGAGCGGGCTATCCGTCGACGCGCCGCGAATCGAGTAGTTCAACGATGCCGTGCCGCCGAGCGTGTGGAAGTGAAACGCCATGACGTACATGCCCGGCGAGAGCGCAGAGACCGCTGTCGCTACGTTTGTGCCGAAGAACTGCCGGATGCCGGACAATGATGCCGTCGCCGTGCCGCTGTAGCTGTTGGACCAGCTCCCGAGCAAGCTCATCTGCGTCGAGTTGACAATCGTGTAGATGCCGTACGTCACCGAGAACGAGTTAGAGCCACTCGTGGAGCGGCTGCCTTCCCAGACCAGACGGTTCCACGTCAGGTAGTAGGGCAGGTTGAACGGAATGAAGAACGGCCGCTCGGAGAGCGCGGTGAGGTTGGTGATGTTCGCGAAGCCTTGGACGTAGCTCTGGTTGGCGTAGTCGACGAACGAGTAGCCCGTCGACACGGTCATCGTCTGACCATTGATGCCAAACGAGACGCCGTTGCTGTTCGCGAACGACACGGTGCCCGAGGTCGCTTGCGTCGTGCCGGCGCTGATGCCCGAGATGCCCGTCGCAGCCGTCTGCGCAGCAACGCTTGCGGTGATCGTGTTGCCGTCGATGCCGAACGAAACACCATTTGCGTTCGAAAACGAGACCGTTCCGCTTGTTGCTTGCGTCGTGCCGGCGCTGAGCGCTGAGATGCCCGTCTGCGCCGCTGCCGTTGCAGACGCGGTGACCACGAACGAGCCGCCCGTCGTCGTCTGCATGCCAAACGAGACATTGTTGCTGTTCGAGAGGACAACGGTGCCCGTCAGTGCCGTGCCCGTGCCTGCACCGAGGTTGACGCCGACGCGCTGATTTGGAAATCCCTGGCCCATGACTAGCTGATCGTCATCCCACTTACGGTGTAGGTGACGTCACCGTTGGCGGACAACACCGCGATGGAATCACCTGCTTCGAGCACGAACGGCGCATTCATGACGTACGGATCGCCAAAGTCGATGACGAGGTTCTTGAGCACTGCATTAGCATCAACCGCCGCACCACCCGATGGAATGAACCACACGGTGACGCTGTCGTCGGCCGCTGCATCGACGTTGCAGCAGATCAACGTGACGACCATCGACTTGGTGAGCGCGGGCGACGTGTAGATCGACGTCGGTACCCCAGCAGGGGTCTGGTTGCGAGCAAGTAGCGCCTGCGACGCTGGCACATCCGTCATGCCACTTGCCGCGAACGCGACGTCGCCGTTGGCAGATTGCACGACGATGAAGTCACCCGACGCGAGCACGACCGGCGCCGAGAAGATATACGTGTCGCCGAAGGCCACAACGAGGTTCTTGACGACCGCGTTGGTGTCGCCGGCTGAGCCACCGCTCGGTACGATCCACACCGCGATCGTGTCTGCGACGGCTGCGTCCGTGTTGCAGCACGTCAACGTGACCAACATCGTCTTGAGGCCCGTCGACGTGTAGATCGTCGTCGGGGTCGCCGCAGCGGGCTTGCTGCGTCCAAGTAAGGCCTGTGCCTGTGCCACGGATCGACCCTAGCATGTGGGGATGTCATCCCAGTCGAGATCGCTAAACGCCTACAAGCGCCAATACAAACGCGATGTCGGGGTTCACACTCGCGGTGATTCGCGAGCTACCGCTCATACCGAACGTGACCTCGTTGCTGTTCGAGAAGACCACGGTGCCCGTCGAGACGCTCTGCGTGCCCGCCGATAGTGCGACGCCACCGCCACCAGCAACACTCGCGGTGATCGTCGCGCCGTTGGCACCGAACGAGACACCATTGCTGTTCGAGAAGATGACCTGGCTGCCCGTCGCATTCGTCGTGCCCGCCGAGATGCTTCGGATCCCGTCGAAGCTCGCAGTGACGCGCGAGCTACCGCTCATGCCAAACGTGATGCCGTTGCTATTCGAGAACAGCACCGTGCCGGTGGTCGCCGTCTGCGTACCAGCGGCGATGCCACCAAAGGCGCCGGCTGCAGCGATACTGGCGGTGATCGTTGAACCATTGACACCAAACGACACGCCGTTGGCGTTCGAGAACACCAGCTCGCCGTTGGTGAAGCGCGTCGTGCCACCACTGATGCCCGTGATGAGCCCGACCGTGCCACCCGCATCGGGCAGCGCGATCGTGCGCACCGCGGTCGGGTTGGCGTTGAAGTGGATCGCGCCGACGTCGTTCTGGAAAACGACCGACTTCGCGCCTGCGCCTGTACCGACGTAGAACGCCTCGCCGACGTACGAGAGCGAGTTGCTCGCTAGTACGACGACGTCCTGAAAATTCGGCGCGGGCATCGACTAGACGGGCATTACGCCCGCACCTCTAGAACGTGCCGACGAGGATGACGCCCGGCTGCTGCAGCGCGCCCACGCCCGTTCGCACGTAGTTGGTGTTCGTCGCCACGATGCTGTTCGGGAACGCCGACGCGAACGTCGACGTCGAGAAGCCGTCGACGAAGTAGCCGGTCTCGATGCCATCGTAGGTGCCGACGATCTCTACACCCTGACGTCCAAAGAAGCCCCACTTGCTGATGTTGGCCGTCTGGAAGTTGAACGCAAAGATGTAGTCGCCGGGGGTCAGGTTTAGGTTGATCGGAATCGTACGATAGCGCGTGCCACTGACACCGCCGTAACGCGAGGTGTCCGTCGTGCCACCGCCCGTCGTCCACGACAACGTGCGCGAACCCGAGGTCGCGAGTGACGCGGTCGAGCCGTTGAGCGAGTAGACGGCCATCGAGATCGTCAGCGCGCCCGAGCTGTTCGAGCCCGTGTTGCCGGCGGTCAACTGCATCATGACCGCGGCCTGCGTTGCCGAGATCGACGACGGGATGCTGACCTTCTGGATGTGCATCTGGCCGTGGGTGATGCGGTAGTTCGTGTTGAACTCTGCCCACTGGCTGAACGCGGTGACACGGACGCCGGCTGCAACGCTCGCCGTGACCGTCGCGCCGTTCGCGCCGAAGCTCACGCCGTTGCTGTTCGAGAATACGATCTGGTTGCCCGTCGCATTCGTCGTACCGGCCGAGATCGAGCGGACGTAGTCGGCCGTCGCGGTGATGCGCGTCGAGCCCGACATACCGAACGACAGACCGTTCGAGTCCGAGAAGAGGAACGTGCCGCTGGTACCAGTCTGCGTACCTGCCGCGAGAGCCGCGGGGCCCGTCGACTGCGAGCCGCTGATGGAGATCGTCGCGAGTGAGCCGACTGCCGTCGACTGCGACAGTGTGATGTTGCCGATACCGGCGAACACCACCGTGCCCTGCGTCGTGCCGGTGTTGCCGAGCGTGTTACCGCCCGTCGAGACACCGAGGCCCGAAACCGCCGGCTGCACCGACTGCGAGAAGCTCGCGGTCAGCGTCGAGGCGTTGATGCCGAAGCTGACGCCGTTGCTGTTCGAGAAGACGAGCTGTCCGTTCGAGAACAGCTGAGCGCCTGCACTGATCGCGGTGATCAGACCAACCGTGCCGTTGGCGTCGGGCAGGTTGACCGTGCGCGAGCCCGCGGCGGTCGCGTTACCGGCGAAGTGGATGGCGCCGACGTCGTTCTGGAAGGCGATGGACTTCGCGCCTGCGTCGGAGCCCAGCTGGATCTGCTGAGCGAGGACGGTAAGCGTTGAGTCGTTGAGCTGTACTACGTCCTGAAAGTTTGACTGCGCCATTGCTTACCCTCTACGTGGTGCCGAGCAGGATGAATCCCGGCTGTTGCCGTGCGGACAGGCCCGTGCGGACGTACCCAACCTCCGTCGCGACGACGGATACAGGGAACGCCGCTGAGGTCACCGAAGACACACCATCCAGGAAGTAGCTCGCATCTGCAGTAGCGAACATACCAACGATGTTAACGCCCTGTCGCCCAAAGATGCGCACGGTGCCGTCATTGGTGCTTGTAAGCGACACCGCAACTAGGTAGTCGCCCGGTGTCATGCTGACGCCCCACGGGAAGTCGCGATAGCGCGTACCGCTGACGCCACCGTACACAGTCGATGCTGCCGTCGCGCTGCCGCTATCCCACGTAAATGCGCCACTCGACGAGGTGATCGCCGAAGCGGTCTGCCCCGAGATGGCGTACGCGGCAAAGCCATACGTCACGCCGCCCGAACTGTTCGAATGCCCGGACAAGTCCATGATGTACATGCCGCGATAGCCCGAGATCGGCATCGGCAGGCTGACCTTCTGATAGGAGATCACACCCGCGGTCACCGTGTAGTTCGTGTCGAACTGCGCCCATTGACTGAACACCGACACGGGCGTCGTCATCACGCTCGCGGTCGCCGCGATCGACGCGGTGATCGTGTTGCCCGAGATGCCGAACGTCACGCCGTTCGAATTCGCGAACGAGACGCCCGGTCCCGTCGCGTTCGTCGTGCCTGCGCTGATCGAGCGGATGCTCGGCGTGAACAGCGGCACAGCGCCTCCTACGGCAGATATTCGTCGACCGTTGCTTCGCCCGTCGCAGCCGGATCCCACACGCCGGACACAGCACCGACGAAGCGGTACGGATCCTCGTAGTAGGAACGCGGCGGAATCGCGACGGTGAAGAACGACGGCGAGACAGCGCCGACCGAGGTGCTCGCTTTCACGTAGAGCGTGTCTGCGTACGACGTGTTGAAGATCGAGAAGCCCAGGCGGTTGGCGTTAGCGGCGAGTAGCTGCACCGGCACCACCGTCGCGGGGATCGTGACGAGCGTCGACTGCGTTGACGGCTCGGGAACAACGTCAATCGGCCCGATCGGGCGTACGACGAGACCCTGCTCGTTGGCAGCAGGTGGGCTATCCCGAGTCGCGGCCTCGGCGACCGTGGACCCCGAGAAGGTCAGATCGCTCACGCAAGCTGCCTCGCCGTGTACGACACGACGACACCTGCAGTGCTGCCGCGACCGAAGAGATAGTCACCAGGTTCGAGTTCGATCCAGTGATCGCCGCCCGCGGGCACGACGATCGAATTCGCGCCTGCCTCGGCGCCGCGTAGGCCGTCGGGATCGAGCGCGAACATCGCGTACGCGCCCGGCGGACCAACAGTACGGACCTGCACGGTCCAGCGCCGACCGCCCGAAGCACGCAGCAGGCGATTGCTAGACGTCGGCGAGAGCGTCACCGTGCTCATCTTGTTCTTGAGGCCCGGATCGGCCGAGTAGTCGGGCGCGTCGGGCACCGACGGGTAGCTCGCCTGCGGCAGCTGCATCATCGCCGGCTGCGGCAACTGCGGATTGCCGCCCGTCACGTTCCAGATGTTGATTGGGCCACTCAGCTGCTGGCCATTCTGCCGACGCTGCATGAGCAGCACGACAGTAACCGCGCCAAGCGCGACGCCGCACAAGATGCCCATCCACATGAACATCTGCCAGGGCGGCGTGTCGTCATCGTCGCGGTCGGCTGCCACCCCCTCACGCTACCACGACCTTGACATTCCTCGCGTGATACGTTCGAAGCATGCGCATCTTCCGGCCGTCTGTCGAAGCCTGGCGCTCGCTGGTCAGCCAATACAACGGAGGCATGCCTACGGACTTTCTGCTCGCGTGGCTCGACGTCGAGTCCGGCGGCAACGCGTGCTCGACCACGTCACTCGACGAACGCGGGATCTTTCAGATCCATCCTGAAGAGGCGAAGTACACCAATACCGACTTCGGGCTGCTGCGCCCCGCGTGCTCGGGCGGCAAACTGACACGTTCGCTCACCGACGACGAGAAGAAGATCCAGGTCATCAGTGGCGTGTACCTCGCACAGCACTACCGCGAACGCGCACGCTCGATCCTCAACGGTGTTGGTGCTGATTGGTCCGAGGCGTCGAGTGATTTCTGGAAGCTCGTCAAGCTCGGGCATGCATTGCCCGCTGTCGGTAGCGAAGGCCTCCCATGGGTGAAGCGCACGCTCGGTCGCGCGCCAACAGGCTGGGACGAGTTCGTGTCGACGTTCGATCGGATGCCATGCTCAGCGATGAGCAGTGCGCTTGCGAAGTTCTGTAACTCCGCGAGCCACGATGGGCTCAAGAATCGGATCTCGGACACGATCGCGAACGCCGACAAAGTGGGATCCGCGGGAGGCTCGACGGGCATCCTCGATTCGCTCAAGGGTCCTGGCATCCCCGGCTGGTTGGCGGTCACGAGCGGCATCCTCCTCGCAGGTGCGGCATGGTACGGCGCCAAGCGGTTCACCGGCCGCCACACGCACGCGGCCTAGTGGTCAATGCCGACGTAGGCATTGCCACAATCACGTGGATCTGGCTCCGTCAATTCAAATGGTGGTAGGCTCGTCCCGATGAGCACCCCCAACAAGCCGAAGCCGGCGGCGCCCCAAAAGGTGTGCTGCACGCGTCCGGTGGTGCGGCCTGCTCAACCTGCGCGACCGGCGACGCGTCCTGTGACGCCGCGCGCTCAGCCGGTCCGTACTCGATAAGGAGCAAGTGTCATGGCAGCCAAGTGCAAGCGTGGGACGATTCGTTTCAAGACCAAGCGCGGCAAGGTCATCTCGTTCTCGGGCCGTAAGGGCTCGGACTGTGGCCCCCGCAAGAAGCCCTCGACGGGCCACCTTCGCGAGTTCAAGAGCGCGATGAAGCACGCGGCCCCGGGCTGCAAGCGCAGCGCGAAGGGCAACGTGAAGGTCTATCGCCGTTGCATCGGCAACGCGATCAAGTCCGCGACGCCGCGCTAAGCGCTTCATCGCAGCGATCTGGGCCGCCCGATGGTTGACTAAACCATCCGGCGGCTCTTTTCGTTCTGTGTATAGTCAAGGCGATGGGCTGCTGCGGCGACGACACCAATTTCGACCCCACAGGGGAAAGTGGACCCTACGCACTGCCCGAGCAGTGGGCTCAAAATGACGTCGCTGCGAGCCAGACAGATGTTCCGCTGTCTGCGCAGGTGTCGACGAATTTCGACGACATCCCAGCGATCCGCGCGGGCTCGCTGGTCGGACTCTCGGTGCGCTTCACGGAGACGATCACGGCCGGCGAGACCACGATCGCGGTGACGATCAATGGTGTCGCAACCGCACTGACGCTCACGTGCGACGCGGGCACCAACCCCGACGGCGGCATCGCGACCGCAGCGTCCGGCGTAGTCCCGTACGTTGCGGGGGACCTCATCGGTGTGTTCATCACGACCGACGCAGGCTTTCTCCCTATTACGACCGACGTCGAAGCATGGGTCCAAGTTCAGGAGAGCACGTAAATGGCTTCGATCATCCGCCGCGCAGGCGCTCACATTCTCAAGCTCCTTCAGAGCGCCGCTGATCCCGCCGCCGTCGCTAATCAAGTGCAGGTCTACTCGAAGGACGACGGCGGTGTCGCACAGCTATTCGCTCGCGCGAGCGACGGCACGATCAGCCAGCTAACGCCCGCCAGTGCAGGCGCGATCCAGCTCGATCCGTGGACGAACGACGACTCGACGGGCATGGCGCTCAACAACCTCGGTAACGTGGGCGAAGGCTCGTACGACTGGTTCGCGACCCTTGGCGCGACGACGAACGCTCGCATCAAGACGCTTACGCAGGGCAACGTGCCCGCGAACCCACTCGGTGGCTGGCTGATGAACAGCTTCGAGTGGAACAGCGCCGGTCAGAACATCACGACGTTCCAAACTGTTGCCGCAGACCCGACGAAGGGCGCGCTGTCCACACTCAGCTCGACGCAGTTCTCCACGACGAATACGTCGACGATCACGAACGCAGGCCCCGGTGGCGGCATGGGCTTTGTCTGCACCATTCCGGCCTCGGAGGTGCTCCGAACGCTACGCGCGTACACCGTGCAAGTGGACTGCGACATGTTCATGCGCGCGTTCCTTGCTAGCGAGGGCCCGGCTACGTGGGAGGAGGGTACGCAAGCAGCTGGTGCTGGTGCGACCGTGAATCGCCGTTGGACGACGCAGTACAAATCGTCGCGCCCTGGTGATTACCTCGTGATCTACGCCGTGTTCACGGCGCCGCACAGCGCGACCGCAAAAGGCGGCCCGTGTCTCATCACCGTCGACTAGAGCTTCGTCTTCGTCCGTGGCATCACGGGTGGCGGCGGTAGCTCGGGTAGTTCGATCTCATCGGCCGACGGCCGCTCCTGCCCCGGGTTGAACACACTCGCGAGAAATCGCGAGATCGTGTTCGCATCCTCGTAGTTGATGTCGATGAACGCGCGACGTTGCACGCCGTACCGCTCCGCGAACACGATGCGATACTTCTTCGTGGCCGGAAGCCGGACAATATCGAGGCTGTGGTAGTCCGACAGATGGATGCACAGCACGTCATCCGACGGGCGTTCGATCCGCGCCATACTCGCCTCCTAACACTGCGTGAGAGCAGTGACGATCGTGCCGATGAGACCGATGATGCCGCCGATGTAGCCAACGAGCTTGAGGTTGCGCTGCCGTCGAAACTCGTTGGTCGCCGCGCCGTCTTTGATCCCAGCGGTCTTCTCGATCGCGTTGAGATCAATCGCGGTGATCTTCTCGTGCGTCTCGATCTCGACCTGCGCGATAGCACGACGCTTCGACGCTTCGATGCGAGCTACGCGCTCCTCTTCGATCGAGCCGCTGAGCGACTTGAGCTGACCACTGATCTCGCCGAGTGCACCACGCATGCCGCCAACGATGTCGTTGGTACGATCGATCTTCTGGTTCTGCTCGTCGATCTTGTCGTTCTGGCGATCTAGTTTTGCGTCGAGCTTGTCGTAGTTGTTGAACAGCCGCTCGTGATCGATTTGATCACGCTCGTTGTATTCACTAACCTGCCGTTGAACCTCGCTGATCTTTGCGAACGCAGCCCGCGACTGAGATGCCGCGTCCCTCGACATCGACGCCGCTTCGCGCGACGCGTTGGTGGCTTGCTTCGCACGATGGCTGAGCTGCGTGACCGGATCGCCGTGAACGGGCGTCTCCTCCTCGAAGTTCTCCACAGGCTGCGCCGTCTGCGCCCGCACGCCCGCAGGGGGCGTGTGTGATCGTCGGACGTCACGATCCTCGGGCTTTGGTGGCATAGCTGGAATTCTACACGACGGGATTGCCGGTCAGAGATTTACCTGCGCAGCGTGCAGAAGCGTGTCGTAAATCTCGCTGTCCGGAACTGACCCGTCGAGTTGCTTCGTGCCGTGGTAGCGAGTGAGCAAGATCGTCGCGGGCACACCACTCACTCCATATTGATCCGCGAGCTGCTGAAGCCCCGGATCGGGACTACTAGCGTCGTAGACGAAGATCGGGATCGTCCCACGCTCCACAGGCTGCCCCGCGGCGCGGAAAGCAAAGCGGTGCCCGTATTGCTGGAAGGCAGCCACCTGACGCTTGAACCGAGGAAGATAATCGTCACAGGCCGGGCACCCGGGCATTGCGAAGACGATCAACACAGCTTTGGCTGGACGCAGATCCGTCATCGCTCGAAGTCTACGCCATCGTCGTTATACATGGCGCGAACGTCTTACCACGGCAGGCTGACAGCCCTGCGTGGTACCTCTGGGCGCTCGTATGCCGATCACACCACAAGAGAGGATCGAGCGTGGGCTCTGCGAGCTTGCCGACTGGCTAGTCGTACGCGGTGACGGTGAAGTTGACGGCCGTGGCGTTGAGCGCAGGCGTGACGTAGAGGACCATCCAATCCGCAAGCGGCTCGCAAAACTCGAACTTGAGCGACGTGTTCGCGACCGTAGCGGTCTTCTCGCCATCCGTCGTTTCATAGACGGGGGTCATGTAGAGGCCTGAGGAAGCATTGGAGTTGCGCAGCATGCCAACGCGGAACACCGCACCTGCTTTGTTCGCCGCACACCGCACAACGATCTTCTTACGGCCGAAAATTGGCACGTACACGAGCGCATACTCGGCGCCCGCAGGTAGGGTGTTGAAGACGTCGCCGCTGTCGACCTGATACGGGAATCGTTTGGTCGAGAACGGAATGACGCCTGCCTTCAAGAAGAAGCGAAGATGCAGGCAGTTTCGTGCAATGTTGTCGGGGCCGAAGTTCGACGTCGAACCGTCCGTCTTGACGTATTGCGTGGGCTGCAAGGCTGACTGCGTGCCCGGGGGTACGTCGAGCACCGAGCCGCTTTGTGGTGTGACGAGCTGAGGAAAAAAGAACAGCTCGTTGTAGAACTGCGCGGTATCCGGCGCATCGGGATTTATAAGGCCCGTCCGGATAGGTGTTCCGGTGTTGTTACCCGGCAACGCAAATGAGATTGGCGTATCGACGGACAGCGGTTTGATGACTCCGCGCTCAAACCCCAACCCGTTGGATTGCGAGTTCCACGTTGCCCAACAACGATCGACGGTCGACCATGGCCCGATCATCACAGCAGCTGGCGTGAACGAGAGCCCCAGCACACCTGACGCAGTGAGAATAGGATACGCGTCGTCAACGGACGAGCCCCAGTCCTGCAGCAAGACATCGACGACGTCTTGTCCACGAGCAATCGCTTGTTCCGGCGTGAGCGAACCGACGATGTTAGTGGCCATGGATTACGACTCCATCAGCTTCGAGGGGATCGCCTCGGAGACCGCGATAGAAGCAATGCCACCCGCACCGGTCGCTGCAGCGAAGAGGCCCTGCTTGGGTTGCAGCACGAAGACCTCCGATGCGCCCGCTGGCAGCTGGAAGGTTCCAGCGAGGCCAGGCGGTGAGCCCTGAAGCACGCTGGTATCGTGCGCGAGAAAAATCGTCGTGCCACCCACGTTGCGTACGACAACGCGCATAGGCGTCTGCGTCGCATAGATAAGCACCGACGGATTGGTCCCCGTCGGAGGCACCTGAACGGTGTTAACTTTACTGTCCTGCATGGATGTCACCCCCAGCGATTAAGGTGACTTCGTTAGCGGCTCTCCGACGAAGGCGCTACGACGAGGAGGAAACCCTGGAACGAGACCTCGACACGCAGCGACGCCAAGAGGTCGATATCCGGGTACGTCACTGCATCCACAACGATCTGAATCAGCTCGGTGCGAATGATGTAGTAAGGATCCGCGAACTCCCACGTGCGCTCCGACGAACCCTTCGTGAAGAGGTTCATCAACGTTGGCGACTTGGTGAGCGGCGTGTTCTTACCGAGATCCGTGATCGACAACCGCACCAACGAGGCCAGCAGGTCTTGGCTAGGCTGCTCTTCGAGCGCGACGCCGCTGCTGTCGAGCGCGGTGATGCGCGGGATCATGCGGTGAATCTCGAAGGGCTTGTCGATGTTGTTCGCGAACGTCGCGTCCGGGAACTGCTGACCGGATTGCCCCGAGGTGATGGTCAGCTCGCCGTCCATCTCGTACGGCGTCCGCATGGTGATGATCTTGTTAGCCCACGTAGTCGGTAGACGACCCATCTTGTGTCTCCTGCCGCCGTTTCAACTTTATGGCGACCACCCAAACCTACCAGAATCGAATGTCTAGCGTCGAGTTTAGTGCCCCCATCATCGGGCCCAAGGTCTACGTGGCCAAGGGCCCATCGGGATGGCCCGAGACGTTCAATCGCCAAAAGGCAGATCGCCAATTGGCCGACTTCGTCGGGTCCGTCGATCTAGACGAGCTGATCGGAACTTTCGTCCTGCAGCGGACATTGTCCGACGAGCCCGAGCTAGTCACGTGGCCGCATGTGACCCACTACCTTGCTCGCAATCTGCAGGTGCCGGTAGCAACGATTCCGGACGCGGTTGGCGTCGCGTTTTGGGCGAAGGTGATCCTCGCCAAGCAAGCGCACGCGGCGAACTGATGAGCGAACGCCGACTCACTCGCGCACAGCTTGTCGACGAAGCACAGCGTCGCCGACGCGCTGCCGCTAACGCTACCAACCCACGTGTCGTGATGTGCCAGCACAACGTGCACTGGCTCGACTGCACGATCTGCTCGAAACCTGCGAAGCGCTAGCAGCGGTTCGCGGCGATCAGGATCATCACCATCAGTGGTGCGCAGGTGATCTCGATCGCGTAATAGTGCCAGACGAGCTTGAGCCGACGGCCGGCCTCGTAGGCCCACGCCTTCGCGCGATAGCGCAGCGTCTTTTGTCGACGCTCACGATCTTCCATCTTCGAGACCCACGAGGGCTCAGGGCCCGACGGAGTGCTCATGCAGCTGGCGTTTCGCCGTGGAACACTGCCGCGAGGATTGCATCGATGGCCTTGTCATCGTCCTCGAAGACTTCGTATAGCGACTTGAAGATCGACTTCGGGGGCGTCGAGCCCGCACCGATGATCGTCCGCGCGGCGTACGGTGGCAGTGCCCCGGCTTCGATGCCCATGTCGGTCATCGCTTTGAGCGCGAGTGCATAGCCCACTTCATGCCAGGCGCCGATCGTCGGCGTCGTCGGGAAGAGCAACAGCGTGATCGATGCGATCGAGACCTCGTGCAAACACGTCGACGCCCACACCGCCTGCTGCTCGCGCGGCGCATCCATCGGATTGGCCGCACCGACCTTGCGGATATTCGCGGCCCACGACGAGGTAACGATCATGCCAGCGCCGCGGAGCTTCTCCATCACGCGCTCGGCGCGCTCGATCTCGCTCGACGACGACGCGACGTACACCGCACGGTGGAAATCCTCCGGTGCGACGATCGGCAGGGCAGGTGCAGCAACTTCTTCGTTCTGTGCTTTTTCGACGAGTCCGAACATGCGCGGTCACGTTACGCGCTGGGGCTGACATCGCAGTTCTAGAGGCCTTCTATGTCGGGAGGCGGCCAAAAACTCGCGGGTGACAGCCCCATCGAGTACGAATTTTGGCATGAAGCTCGAACCCACCGCCTACCTCGCCCACGTCGACGGCTTCGACATCAACCTCGACCGCATCACGCAACCCGAGGGCGCGTTCTGGCGTGCCCAGATCTTCCTCGTCGTGACCGGTGGACCGTTGCCTGCGGACGCGAAGCAGCGTCTCGTCGTGCAGCTGCGCTCGCTCGCCAGCAAGCTCGAAGAGACCGAGATCGGCTGATGGCGCGGCGCTCGCCAGAGATCGCGGAGCTACTACGCCGCGGGCAAGACGAGCTTGAGAGGACGCGGCGCGACTTTCAGCTCGGGAAGATCTCGCGCGAGGAGTACTACCGGCGCATCCGCAAAGCCATCAAGGTCTTCGAGGACAAGCGGCAGAAGAACTTCATCCGCGCACCCGGCGGATTCATCATGCTCAACGTGAGCCCAAAAACGGCGAAAGCCGCCCGAGGGCGGCCTTCGCGTACCAAACGGCGTTCAGCGCCGTGACCGCTTAGGTCACGTTGCGGCGAACGAGGCCGTACAGGTACGTCTTCACGTCGGCGAACGTGAGGGCCGTGCCACCGTCCGACGCGGCCTGGTTGATCACCAGCGCGGCTTCGGGCGAGAAGGCCATCTTGTAGCCGAGGTTCTCACGCAGCCAGATCGGCAGCACGAGCGCGTTGCGGTCGCGCGGCGACGGCACGCCGTTCTGCGCCAACTCGAAGTTCGAGTTGGTCGAGAACACGTTGAAGCCGTGACCCTGCGGGTAGTCCTGGAGGACGCCGAAGGTGTAGCGCTTCGCGTTGTACTCGAAGAACAGGAACGTCACGCGGTCGACCTGGAACAGCGTGTTCAGCGTGGGCGGGTTCGACAGCGCGCCCGAGCCGTCCGCGAGGACGGGGTTCGCGGCGCCGGTCGGCGCGCGGCACACGCGGACCATCTTCACGCCGATGCCGTAGATGTACATCTCCCAGCTCATCGGCAGACCGGTGTCGCCGTTACGGGGGACGTTCGTGTCCACGTTGGTCATCGTGCGCGTACCGCCCGGGATCTGCTGCGAGCGACCCGCGGTGAAGGCCTCGACCGGCGTCGTCTGGCCGTTCGAGAACTGCACCGTCGAGTACAGCTTGTCGTCGATCCAGTCTTCGATCGCGATCGTCTGCCCGTTCGGCAGCGTCAGAGTGGAGGTACCAGGAGCTACACCAACAGTTCCAGCCATTGTCTTATCCTTGCAGAGGTTGTCGATTGTGCTCTTGGTGGGGTCGTCCCCGTCCGCGAGCGGGTGAGCAGTCAGTTCGGCGCGAACACCGCGCCTACGAAGCGAGGTTGGTTAGCGACCGCCACCGAGGAGGGTCGCGCCGTACGACGCCGACAGGCCGTGGACCTGCGGGCCGCCCATGCCGAGGAGCTGGGCGCTCATCGGCGACTGCGCGCCGAGGAGGTTGACCGGAGGCGCCGAGAGGCCCGGCGAAGAGAGCTGGTTGCCGGCGACGCCCGGGATCGTGTTGACCGGGCGCTGCACCGACGTGATCGACGGGATGCCGAGACCGTTGAGCGCGCGGACGCTCGGCATGCCGAGGCCGCCGTTCAGCTCGCGGATCTGCGGGATGCCGAGGTAGCCCGACGTGCCAGCAGCCGCCGCAATCGCGGCCGGCTTGAAGAGGATGCTCTTCAGCCACGACAGGCCAGTCGCGAGGACCGCGCCGATCGCAGCACCGACGGCGGCCTGCTTGGTCGACTTCATCGCGTACATCGCGCCCGCGGTCGCGAGACCGAAGCCGAGACCGATGAGATCGGCGTTCTTCGCTGCCTTCGTGTGGCCCGCCGCGATCGACGAGACGAACGAGACACCGCCGCCGATCAATGCACCCGTGAGGGGCGAGAGGTGACCACCAAAGCCATTGAGGCCCGAGAGGTCCGACTTACCGAGCATGCCGCGCTTTCCAGCCATTTTCATTTTCTCCGAGGGAATGGGGTTATCGGCGGCAGCGGCCGTTGAGGTCTTTCTTGAATGCCTTGCCGCTTCGAGACTGAGATCGAGGAACGTCGCAGAGCAGGACCGAACGCTTCGTGCGCGGGTTGAAGACGCACTTGCAGCCGTCGTCGCTGCCGCGATCACGGCGCGACGGCGAGCTGCCGAGCGTCATGATCTTCGCCACGTGTTAGCCCGCCCGGTAGTAGGAGTTGTCGCGACGGAACGCGGCGACTCGCGCGGCGCGCGCGACGAAGTTCCCGCCCTGCGCGGGATTGCCCTGGACGAGGTTGAACACCGCCATCGCGCGGCCAGCCTGATCCGGCGCGAGTGCCGATGCGGCAGCGGCCGACGTCGGGCCGGGAGCCTGCGGAGCCGGCGGGCCCGCGGCAGGCACAACGGCAACCGCGACCTGCGCGCGGCCGAACTGCGCCTTGAGGTTCGCCTTGACGTTCTCGAACCACGCGCCGAGACGAGTGGTCGGCCCACGAAGGCCCGAGAGCTGCGTTCCGCTCGGCGGGCCGAGCGTGAACGACGCAGCGACCGCCTGCACGTCAGCCTGCGGCTGGTAGCCGACGATCGACGTGAGAACGCCCGTGCGATAAACGCGATCGGGCCGAACAACGTGTGCTTCGCCGCCGTGCCGTAGGATGGTTGCCATGCAATGGTGATTGCATACGTAGGCATTAACTATCAACAATTCTGCGCACTTAGGTACATGCGATCACGAGATGCTCGCAACTACGTGAAGTAGTAGCTGACTGCGGATCTCGGATTTGATCAGTCGTGATCAGAACGTGTTACGTTGCTTCAAGAGCTGGGGGCAGCTCGATGGAGAAATCGTAACGCCGTGCTCATCGTCTCGCCCTCAACCGCTTCCGCGCTAGCGCCCCACGCCGCGGAGCAATCGTGGGTGATGTTCGTGCAGGTCAATCCACCGACGGGTGGCCAAGGGCCGATCAAGATCGAGGCGGTGCGCGGCAACCAGATCGCGACACGCCTCGCGACGCTCGCGCGAGAAAACGCGTTCGATCCGATGTTGATCGGTCTCATCGAATCGGCGACGCCGCAACAACATGCTCAGGCCATTGCCGAGCAATACGGTGGCGGCAATCTGCACCACGATTGGTACGCGCCGAGTGCTGATCTGATCGCGTTCATCCAACACGTCGCGCAAGGACCGATTCAAGCGCTGCTCACCGCCGCACATCCTGGTGGGCTTTCGAACGCACACGTCGATATCGAGCAGATTGCTGACATCCTCGACGTGTCCGTGCCGACGGTGCGCCGCATGGTGAAGAACGGGGACATCCCATACCTTCGCGCGGGGCGCATCTATCGCTTCGTGCCCGCTGATGTGCTCGCGTCGCTCGCGCAGCGCACGCGATGATCGTCACACGCACGCGGATCGTGATCGTGCGCCACTACACCGAGCGCGCGAGTCCGTTCAACACGGGTATCCTCGCTAACCGAGAGCTACCCAACAGCGTGCTGATCGACTATGGCGAGGTCGGGCAGCCGTTGAAGCTGCCGCCGCTCGACGATACATGGCTGCTTTTCCCCGAAGGCACGCCTGCGTACATGGCGCCCGAGCACCCACCAAAGCAGCTCCTCGTGATCGACGCGACGTGGCCCGAGGCACAACTCATGCGACGACGATTCGCGCTACCGGTATTGTGTTTGCCAACCGATCGACCGCTCAAGACCATCGAAGCAATTGCACGCGCGATTCGACTCCTCGATGATGGCTGGTGATGAGCTGTTCTCACCGCAACGTAGTCGATGTCTTCACAGAGAGCGCCGTGTGCATCGATTGCGGCGCAGCGCTCTGTCGCAATTGCCGTCGGGAGCCTGCACGCCCTGAACTAGGGGCGGGTGAGATCTGCAGCGTGTTCTTCTGGAAGACGGTGCTCGAAACAGACTCGTGGCGTGGTCGTGCGACGAGCCGCGAGGACGCACAGCGAGCGCTCGCGAGCGCTCAGCTCGTGTGCGAGATGTTCAAGTACCGCGGTCCAAAACCGATCCAGCACATCAAACATCCGTTCGGGTGCTCGTGCGACAGCTGCGAGCACTACATGGCCGACGTTGGCTAGACGCCGACGGCGCGCTTCTTCAGATACTGCGAGCCGAGAAAGCCGACCGCCGCGAGCACGCCTGCGCCGATGATATACGGCTTGTACTTCGTGATCGTGTTCGTCTTGGTGAAGACGTTGTCCTGCACCTGCGTCGCGACGAAGAGGCCTTCGTCGATCGGCAACATCGCATCGATCGTCTTGTCGAATCGTGCGACGTACGCATAGCCCTGACTCACCGGATCGCCGACGGCGTCCTCGTACATGTCATCGAGCAGCTCGCGGGAGCCGAGCGGTAGTGCTGTCGCGTTGGCACCATTGGGCCCGATCGTGACGAGTACGTACGTCCAGTTCGCGAGTGCCGGTCGCGCGAGCTTTACAGCTTGCGTCTGGTAGTCGTAGACGGCGCCGAGCCCAAGGAGACGGGTTTGCATCATCGGCGCACCTTCTTCTTGTAGAAGAAATATCCACCGCCCGCGGCCAACGCAGCGAGCGCCCACAGCATCGGCGACATGCCGAACTTATAGAGGATCGATGTTCCTCCACCTGGCAGGGCTTCCGTCGATAGGGCCGGCTGAATCACCGCCGCGTTCTTCACGACCTCGTTTTGGGTGGCGGGCACAGCATCACGTAGAACTATCATTTGAGCACCTTTGCGACGATCGCGAGGAGACCGGCGCCGACGAGGGCACCGCCCCCAACGACGATCAGTTTGCGATTGCCCCACCACCACGAATCGAACGGGTAGAGCCCGAAGCCCTTCATACCTGTGCGTGGGTTACGACCCTCACGCGCAGAACGCGAGAGACCTTTGAGCACGACATTTCGGCCCTTCGGTCCCAGCGTGACTCGTGCGAGCATCATGCGCGTTACTTCTTCTTACCGAAGCCCTGCGCATACGCGATGATCGGGGTGAAGACGGGTAGCAAGCTGCCCCAGAAGCCCCACCACACCGCCCAGCCGACGGAGTGATTGCGCTTGTAGCCGTGGTACGCACTCGCTGCGCCGCCCGCGATAGACGCGAGCGTCCAGATCGTGTTGACGACGGGGTTGTCGCTGATGCCCTGCAGGCCCGCACCACGAAGGCTCACACCGTTGAGCGGCGACGCCGAGTTGAACCACGGCCCGAGCGGCTGCGGTGTCGTCTGATAGACGCCTTCGGGGAAGGTGACGTTCGGATTGATCTTCGGGTTGACCGAAGGATCCATTGAGAACTGCCACGACGGGATCATGCCCAGCCCGGCGACGCCGGCAGGCTTGCTTTCGATGACGCGTAGAATTTCCATGGCAGCTCCCTACTTCTTTTGTGCGTAGCCCTGGGCGAGGGCAATGACGGGGGTGAAGATCGGGAACACCGAGCCCAGTGCGAACCAGACGATGCCCCAGACGATAGATTGGTTGCGGCGGTAGCCGTGATACGCGGAGAACGCGGCAGAGGCCATCGTCGCGACACCCTTGAGCGTGCTTGCCGAGAGTTTGGTCTGCGTGTCGAGCCACGTCAGCGCATTCGACACCGACTGCGCCGACACGCCGCGCTCGATCAGTCGACGTGCCACTGTCGTCCGATCGTCACCCGAGTAGAGCTGCAGGAACGATGTGACGTCCGTGCTCGTCGGGTTGGGCGAGCGCAGCAGCAGGCCATCGATCTCGCGATCGAGCTGGTCGCTGGATTCTCCGAGTAGCATGGTCGTCATCGTACCTGCGTTGAATCAGGCGGGGAAGTCGAGCGTCTCGGCCGAGGGAACCTCGACACCGAACTTGTTGTTGCCGGGCAGTGTCGTGTCGATCGCGATGAACTTCTCGCCGCTGAACTTCGGCAAGAGCGCACCGGGATAGATGTGGCTCCAGTCTTCGCGCTTGCTCTCCTTCATCACGCGTAGACGTGGCGTGATACCATTGAGCGCGAGTAGAGTTGCGACGAGAATCGACTGGTCGTCACAGTCGCCGCCAGCAAACTCCAGCGTGCGGGCGCCACTCTGGTAGAGATCGACGCCTTCGACCGAGCCGTCCTCCCATGCGATCGGCGCGATGTCGCCCGTGTAGCGAACGTTCCGCTTCACGTAGTCGTAGATCGCGCGGGCCTCGCAGAGTCCATCACGCTCGGGGCAATCCTTCGTGATGTCGAGCGCGAGCTTGCGCATCCGACCATCCTGCACACCCTCGCGGACGTAACGCTGGATCGTCGCGAGGCGCTGCTCGATCGGCATGTCGTTCGCCTTGCGGATCTGCGTCTTGATACCGCCGTGGTTGCGCTCGCTCACGACCGGTGCCTCGTCGACTTGCTTCAACGAGAGCCGACCAAGACGTCCAAGACCGGTCAGCTGCTTGCGCTGCTGCCGGTACAGCGCGGTGCCAACGACGACAAGGCCGAGTCCGGTCAGGCCCGTGATCCACGCGAGTTTACTCTGCACGCATCGAGCATACATGAAGTGATAGGGTTTCTCTGTGCTGACCTTTGGCCTGAGCAGTCCCCTCGGCGTCTTGGCTCCTGCGTCGTTCGCGGAACAGGTCAAAAGCCAAGTGGCAACCACGAAGATCACTACTGCTGCTGACAAGATCACCGCTGCCGAAGTCTTGCAGCTGGCGACGCCACAAGATCGCCAATGCACGCAGCGAGACGGGGGCGGCTTCATTTGGATCGCCGAGCGAAACGGTGTGCCTGGACATTGGGAGCGCCTTCGCGCCGGCATTCCCATCGAGCAGCAATGCACAGGCGGCTTTATCGACGGTAGTGGTCCGACGGTCCGCGATCACAGCGATCCAAATAGCCCCAACTACGTGCCACAAGGTGGTGTCAGCGTCACGACGCCGCAGGGCTACACGTGGAAGATACTCACCGACGATTACCTCACCAAGCTCGTCGAATTTTGGGACGCGCACATCGTGCAGATGCGATCCGTGCTTGGCGCCTTACCGGTGTGCTCGGAGCCGCTCGACTACAAGATCGACAGCTGGGATCGCGAGTCGATGCCATGGCCAGGGCCGCAAGGCGCGACCGGCGTTGCCTTTGATTTCTTCGATCGCCGAATCATCATTCCGTCTTACCTTGGGCTGAACGGCAAGACGGACAGCGCGTCGATCGCGAAGCTGAGCCCATTCCTTCGTCAGCACTCGATGCTGCCATTCACGTTCGGCGTGATGGGCGTACCGTTTCTCGTAACGGAGATCGGCAACCAAGAGGGTCAAGTCGTCGCACCCACGCGTCGTTTCCAGCCAGGACCGACGCAGGCGTGGCTGATCCAACATCAAATCGTGGCGAAGTCGATGGCCAACTTTGCCGATGCAGATGGGCGTGGTGATGCGCTCGACAAGCCGATCGAGCAAGCACTGCAGTACCTGCAGACGAAGGGCTACAACTTCGTCACGCATGTCGACGGGTTCATGGTTAACCCAGCGCCACCGATCAGTCCTGACGTGACACTTCGCCATTACCTCGATCGTGGCGGCTACTTGATCGACTTCCGCATCATCGAGGGTAAGGAGCCCGCAGCGCTCACGCACGCAGGCATCATTAGCGGCAAGACGCACGCATCGCAGGGCGCCTGCGCCGTGTACTGCAAAGACTCCGTGAGCGGGCTGCCGTATTGCGCCCAGACGCTACCGATCCCAGGTGTCGACGCGTGGAATGTCTACACGACGATGGATCTGGCAACGGGCACATACCAGATGACGCTCAAGCCGTACGTTCACGACAACTCGTGGTGGGAAACGGCGGTCAGCACCGTCGCGGGGCTCATGAAGCAGGCACTCGAATATGCATGCTCGGCTGACGGTAGTGCGTATGCGCAAGCCGCGCAGCAAGCGATGGCCGCGCAGGCCAAAGCGAAGGTCGACGAAGCGAACAAGAATCTCGCTACAGCGAAGACCGAGGCTGACAAAGCGAAATGGAAAGCCGAAATCGCGAACTGGTCACAATACGCGTCGGTGTACGGCGCCTACGCCGCGGCGGGGCAGTGGGTATTCAATCACTGCCAGCAAGCTTTCACGCCACCCACGCCGATCGTTCCTCAGCCGCCGCCGCCAGTCGTCGACCCGCCGCCGCCTGACCCTGGGATGCCGTGGTGGCAGTGGGGCCTGATCATCAGTGCGGGCGTCGGTGCGCTGTACGTTGGCAAGACGCTCATCGCGCGTCGGGGATAGCTCGCTCGCGTTTTCGAAACGTTCGATGGTAGGCTGACCATCGATGCTGATCCCTGTCTTGCTCTCCGGTCCACCCGCGCACCTCATGGGGTCGGCGGCTATCGAACAGTTGCAGCAAGCGCTCAAAGGCCTCGCGGCCGTACGCAAGCGGCCCGCGATCGATCCCGGCCCTGTCACAGGCGTAGTCGATGACGCGACGATGGTCGCGCTCAACAGCGCGCTCAGCATCCTCACCGAAGAGCTACCATCGTACGTCTACCTCGCATTGCAGGGTGGCTTCATCGCGGGCGGTACGACGAGCTACGCGAAGAACATGGTCACGCAGTACGCGCCACAAATCACAATCGCGGTGAACACGGCGACGCGAAAGTACGCGACGTCGCACCCCGCGACCGATCCGACGCCACCCCCACCGGTTGTCACTGCGTCGACGAATCCATTCGCGAGCCTCTTCGCCGAGGGTTGGTACAAGACACCATTCGGTATCGCGATCATCGCGATTGGTGCATTCGGTATCTACAAGTTCTTCCTCGCACCCAAGCCCGCCGCCAAGTAGCTCCGAAAGGATCCGCACATGCTAGTACTTCGTGGACTTGATCGGGGTCGTGGCGGGGCAACGAGGAAGCTCTTCGGCCTCATGGGCGATCCGATGCCCGAGGAAGAATTGCCGCTGTGTGAACTCGTGCCGGCAGGCACGCCGTGTGTCCCGGGAATGCCCGACCCGACTCCGACGTCGACGCAGCCAACGACGCACTTCAGCAAAGCACAGCTCTTCCAGACGGTCCGCCCGCAGATGACGGCGTCGATCGCGATCACGCCGAACCCGCCGATCGTCGTGCCGGGCATCCCGCAGAACGTGACGAACGCGATCACGGGCGCCGGCAAGCCGTGGTGGCAGACGTGGTGGGGCATCGGCCTCATCGTCGGAGCCGGCTACTTCGGCTACAAGAAGTTCATCGCGTAGCCATGATGTTCTTTCGCGGCGCCCTCGGTGGCATCACGGACGTCGTGTCGAGCCTCTCGAAGCTCGGGCCGTACGTCGACACCATCACGCGGGTCATCAATGACCCGGCACTACCCGCGATCATGCAGCGCATCGACATCATCGATTCGCTCGAACCTGAAGGCGCACCGACGACGCCGGCCGCGAGCGATCACTCGGGTATTGGGCTCAAGCGTGTCGTGCCCGCGCTCGATGCATACATTTACGTCCGCAGGAACCCGATGGTCCCGTGGCTCGTCGGTGGCGGCGCGGTGCTCTTCGTGCTTGGAGTCGGCTATCGACTCGGCAAACGAAGCGCCGTACGCTAGCGGCATGCCCGGAACCGTAGGCGTCGCGCCCGGAACGATCACGTTGCAGCTCGATGGGCCGCCATGTCCGCCGGACAACATCTGGCCGTACATGACGCCTCCAGAGTGGGGCTCTGTTCGCCCATCGGCGGCGGCAGGGCCGCAGGTGGCCGTACCGATCGTTTACGACGCGTATGGCACCGATAGCAAGCTCCTGGGTCTTGGCACTCTTCCCCAGATCAATCCACTCGGGACACGATGGGACATCATCGCGATGGTTGGCGGTGGTGTGCTACTCGCAGGCCTCCTCATCGGAGTCGTCGCAGCACGATGATCGAACCTGCCATCACCCGCGGCACGTGCGAACGATGCGGACGCGATGGCGATAGAAACGGTCCAGCGGCAGCGCAGGAATACGCACAGCAGGGGATCAACCAGCGCGCCAAGGTCCAGCGGTTCAACGCATTCGTCGCTCGCCATCCATACCTGAGACAGTGCCGAGGCTGCGGTACGGTGTTCTGCACGCGGCCCGGCTGCGTATGCCGTTGCTGATCGGCAAACGCCCCGTGGTACGCTGCAACGCATGAGCCTCGGCATCATTCTCTCGCCCTACGGGAAGGTCCCCGGCGCGTATCCGTCGGCGATCAACTACAGCTACGGTGGGAATGGCCAGTTCCTCTGTCCTCCGGATCCGCAATACGACACGCGCGGCGAGCAGGGCTTCTACTACGACACGCCACTCGGCGGTGCCGAAGAGGCTACGACGCCGGTCGAGAAGTTCAAGGCGAAGTGGCTCGCGTTCTGGCTCAAGGTGTTTCCGCCGCCGGCCGCGCCAGTAGTTGCACCTGCACCCGAGCCCGTCACTCTCACGACGGTCAACACGCCGCGCATCTTCAACCAGAGTGCACCGACGGACTTCGACATGTCGTCGATGCTGCAGTACACGCCCGTCACGCGTCCGTGGGTCGCCGCGAAGGAAGCGGACTGGACGGGCCCGTGGCTGCCACCGAATGGCTGGAATCCGGCCGGTCAGTACGGCCCGCAGCCGCACATGAACGCCGGCTACGCACAGGTGCCGAGCCCGATCGCAGCGCCGAACCAGCCACTCTCAGGCTATGGGCTTGGCGAGACCACCGACGAAGTGCTCGCGGCGCTCACTGCGCACAACCAGCGCGTGTTTGCGCTGACGTTCGTCTCGACGGCGGCTGTCGCGATTGCAGCAGTGCTCGGCGCGTACCGCACGGTCAAGCTGCTCCGCAACGCGAAATAAAAAACCCCGCCCGAGCGAATTCTCGGACGGGGCATCCAACGCGTGGCCAAATCCCGGCCAAAGCTCACGCGTTGAGATCTAGATGGAGATCGGCTCGACGAATCGGTGCCGCATCTCGTGGTTCTTGCGCATGACGCCGCAGCTCGCGCACTGCGTCTCATCATAGGCCTTCGCAAGCTCTTTCCATTTCGCGGCGTCGTCCTCGTACTCCTTCGCGCGCTTGATGAGCTGCTCTTCGAGGCGCTTTTCTTCCTCGGAACCGGAACTCGCGGCGGCGTAGTCACGCGCCAATCGTTTGAGCGTGATCTTGCTGGCGATCATGAACTGATCTTCGGTCCTCGACATCAGCGATCACTCCTATAGCGAAAGGTCAGCCTGATCCCGTCGGACGACGGCTCGAAGTCTACGGCCAGCACAGGTCGCGGATTCTCCTTGGCGACGATGCAGACTGCACAGATGAATTGTGTGACTGTCACGGGCTTCACGTCATCCCCTTCGAGGCAGACCACGACCAGAACGCGTCGAATTCCTGTCCCCGTGGATCGGCCTTGTGCATGAGGAAGTCGGTTTTCATGTCGCCGCCGAGGTGCCAGATCGCGCCTCGGAGTTTCTTGAGCGCCCGTTGCGTCGCGTGGCTGTCGCGTTTGACGTCGACGAGCACGTACACGTCTCCGTCCTCTGAGTAGCGGAACGGCTGCATCTTGATACGCCAGCCATCGATGTCGGTGTGGTAGAGCCACTCGTCGAGCACGGGCCCGTTCGCGTCGCCCCATTCCTTCATGCGTTGGCTGAGATCGGCGACGTATGCCGGATCGTCGAGCTTGCCGTTGCGTCGATCACGATTGAGATCGAACCACTCCTTGATGATCGGCGGGATCACCGGAGCTTCACGTTCGAGGCAACGCTTCTTGAGGAAATCCAGCTCGCTCTGCCAGCTCATGATTGCCTCACGAAGGGAACGAACACAGGCGCGTGCCACTCTTGATGCACGACCTTGCCACTGAGGTTGCCGATCTGCACGTAGTGCTCGACCTGATAGAGGTAGCCGCCATGTATCGCTAGTCGACGAACGCCCGGCGGTGCGCCATCATCGTTGCTCGAATCGACGACGATCTCCCATTCATTTGCCATCACTGACCTCGGGCTTGTACGTGTGAACGAGCTTGGCACCCTCCTCGGGGCCCTTCTCGAACGGTGCGATCCAGATGCGTTTGCGTTCGGCGCGTTTGGGGCCATGCGCCTGATTACGGTAGTGGCCCATCACCATGAACCGATGCTTGATGCGGAACGCAACCTCGCGAGCACCCGAGCGCGCGACGCGTACTAGCTCGGGCGAGATCTTTACCGTGCGACCGACGTCCCAGTGCTTGACGCGCTTCTGCTCGGCAAGCGCCTTGCGTTGCTTTTCTTTGCGGATCGGATCGCGCTCGACGAGGTCCTTCGTTGCGGTGAGGTATGCGAGGAGCCCGAACGTGATCTGCGCGAGCGTGCGGCGTGCTTCTTGATCCTTGGGTTCGGTGATGCCATCGGGCAGGGCTTCGCACATCTTCCATGTGAGGTCCTTGGCCTCGACGACGGTGTCGAGCGTGTTCACACCATCGCTTGCATGGATGAGCACTGCAGGCTTGAGCACGAGATCCTGAGAGCCGCCCAAGAGGTGGGCTCCGAGCGGGTCATCGTCGTACTTCGCACGGAGGTCGTTGTTCGCGTCGCGGTACTTTTCGAGGAATTTCTTGACGTCCTCGGGCGGAAAATCGCGCAGCGTGTCTGCAACCTTGTTGCCGACGTCGAGCATCTTGCGATGGTTGTGTGGCAGCTCGCCGATGTGGATCTTCGTGTATGCATGGCCCTCCGCACCGGTTGCGAAGCCAGCGGGGATCGTGACGAGGATGCCGCGAAACGGCAGCTTCAGCTCGTCGAATTCGATCTCCCGTGGGTCGGTGAGCAGCATCGCCGCAACGAATTCCTGCGACAGCTCGAACACGTTGTAGCCATCGCGTGCCCATGAGAGGTACCAGCGGCCGAGCACGACCTGAGCCGTCTCCTGCCCCATCTTGGCGTGGCCGGCCTGTTGCCGACCATTCACCATGCGTTCGAGCAACTGCATGCTCGACTCCATGTCGTCCTCGGCCTTGCGCGTCTGCTCGATAAGCGACTCCACACGAGCGATATCTGCTTGCACCTCGGCGTGCTTCTCGGCCGTGAGCTTCTTGTCTACGAGCGCTGCTTTCGCGTCATCGTAGAGCTTGTTGACCCGGGCCTCATGCTTGACGTCGACGCGAAGCTTGCGCGGAATGCGCAGGAACGGATCGTCCTTGTCTGGGTTCGCCTGGAGCCACGGCTCAGCGAGTTCCATCGCCTGCTTCGCGTAGCTGCTCATGGCTTGCGTAGCCCTTGCTCCAGCTCATCGAGGATGCCGAACACCTCGGACGTCGGCGACAGCGAGCCCTTGAGCGCCGCACGAAGCCGGCCGAGTAGCACGTCTGGCGTGTCGACCATGAACTGCGAGACGCAGAACCAGCCGATCGCCTGCACGTGATCAGGATCGAAGTGCACGTGCTGTGGATGCGCACCGTCCGACTTCCAGACGTCGAGCCGCGCGCCTTCGTCAGTCTCGACGATATCTGCGATGCGCTCCCTCGGGCCGTAGAGGAAGATCGCCGGCTGCGCGTTGACCATGCCGTGGTTGAGTTTCACGCTAGCCTCGGAAGTTGGACGCATCGACGACGTCGGGCGGTTCCTTCGACAAGATCGCGTAGGGCCGCGATAGATGTGCGGTTCGCACACGTCCATCAAGCAGGATCGGACCACCGTTCCCTAGAACGTCCTTGCAAAAATTGAGGTCCTCGCTGAGCCGCTCGGTGAAGCGGAACTTGAAGTCCTTCGTCTTGTGTAGGTTGATTGCGAGCACTGCCGTCGCGAGCGCGTCGACGTCCTGCAGCTTGTCTTGAACGTCATCGTCGTCGAGTGGCTGTAACACCGCATCGTGGGGCACCTGCGGCGGAAACGACGTATTCAGTTTGCTCCAGCGATACGCCATAATCTCGCGCGAGTGCCCGCCGCCGTAACGGCGAATGACCGGTGCGCCGACAACCCATGCGCCCGCGCGGTCGGCTTCCGAGATCATGCGCAGTAGCTGGAATCCGGCGTCATCCTCGCCATCCGGTACCACCCAGGTGTCAGCGTCGATCATGAGAAGCCAGTCGGCGCTCGCTTTGACCGCGCTCTCGACCAGGTCGTTGCGGGCTTTGTCGATGCCGCAGACATCGAGGTAACCACCCGACGCGAGCTGGAAGCGAGACGTCGAGAGAGCGAGGGAGTGCCCCAATTCGAGGAACATGCGTAGGTGTTCGGCCACAACGCGCCCACCGTAGGCAGGCACGCCGATCGCGAGACGGATGACGTTGGAAGTGTTCACGGGAATCCTTTTTGGTACTGTCAATTCATGGCCGAAGCTGCACGCCTTCCCACGTACAAGACCGCCGCCAGCCTTCTCGAAAAGGAGAAGGGCTCGGGGCTGCGGCTCGCGGGTTGGACAGTGGCTCGTACGATCCTGATCGGGCCACCGATGATGCTCGTCGGCGTACCAGCGAAGCAGGCATTCCTCGGCGCTGCGGTCGCGTCGGGTATGATCTCGCTCTTCACGGTGCTTCGTCTCTTCGACGCGAGGAATACAGGGTTGGCGGGTACGGCTGTGAAGAAGCAGATCTGCGGATCGCGACGCCCCAAGCGACGATAAGCGGCAGCGACGGCCACACCGCGCCAAAGCCAAGCCCCGCAAGCGCAGCAATACCGAGGTCCTTCGCTGCATAGCCGAGGAGCCCCTCATCGAGCGTCGGGTCGTGTTTGCCAGGCACGGCGAGCAGGATGCCGAACACGACAAAGGCGAGCACCACACCGACGATGCTGTAGAACTTCGGGCCCATGAAGTAGAGCCCCAGCACAGCAGCGCCGAGCGTGACAAGTAGCTGGCTGGCGAGCTTGATCACGATTTCTCCAAGCACGGCAGATGTGAGTACTGCCACGTGCTACTGCACGGTGGCTTGTACTGCCAATTCCCGCCCGGTTTGCCGGCGGCGCGACGACGAAGGCCTAGCCTGTTCTTCGATGATCGCCGTTGCACGCCGCATCGCACGCACGTCTGCGGACGGCCGCTGCGAGCCCATCGATAGAGATGGTTGTGATACTCGGTCATGATGGCCGCAGCTCCTGCTCAGCGGCTTCGAGTGCAGCATTCAAAAGCGCGGCAGCTTCATCGGAGCCGCCACGATCGGGATGTTTGAGCGCGATGAGCTTGCGGTGGCGCGCCTTTGCGAGGCCGAGCAGCTCCTCGGGCTCTAGCTCCACTGGCCACGGTGCGAATGTCTCGCCGAGCACTGTGCGCCAATCGACCTCAGGTTGCTTCGGGATGATCTGCTCGCCGTCACCAGGCGGTAGCGCGGTGAAGCCAGCGAACGCCTGCTCGACGGAGACTGCACCCCAACGTTCCATGCCGCGCATCGCTGCGATCGAGAGCCCGATGGCATGCAGGTTGTCAGCGAGGCGATTCCATCGATCGCACGGCATGCAGTACGGCACGAGTTGCCACTTGCCGGCGCGCTTCTCATTGCGCGACCAGTACACAGCGACGCCGGGATCGTTGCCGGGCATCTGCGTCGGAACTGCGTACGGGAAGCCGTCCTCCTTGAGCGGGAGGTTCGACGAGACGACCACCAACTTCGCACCCGCGAGCTTCAGCTCGTTGTAGATACGGTCTAGCTCGCGACCGTTGGTGCACTTGTCGAAGCGGCTGGTCTCGCGCCACTGCGTGCGCTTAACGCCTGTGGGCCACGTCAGCGGGTACGCCTCTTTCGGGATCACGATCGACACGACCCCGTTCTAGACGATGGGGGTGTCATCGCCGCTAGTACCCGAAAAATCAAACGCCCCGGGGTTACCGGGGCACCTGACTAGCGGTTGTCCACAGAGGTTGTGGGCGACTTCAGAAGCGTATCACGCGCGAGCGCGTTGTCCATTCTTCTTCGGAGCCGGCTTCGGCGGCGCAGCGACCTTGCCGTCGTTGTCGTCGTCGGTGTCGGGGCTGTCATCCTCGACCTCGACCCCATCGTCGTCATCATCGTCGTCGGCGTTGTCATTCGCCGTCGACGGTGCAGCGACGGGCACCGGTTGACCGGTGACGCCGATCGAGCGGAGCTGCTTGGTCAGATCCGAGACGACGTCATCCTTGAACGGCTGCGGTGCAGCGGGTAGCAGGATGTCGAGGAAGTCCGCGTAGCGCTGTTGACCGAGCAGATCGACCATCGCTGGCACCACGACTTGGTGCTGCGCGACCATCTGCATCGCCATCACGATGCCGGCACTCGTCTGCTGGACGGAGATGCCCTGTGGCTCACCGGTCTTCTTGTCGAGGCGCGGCGGCGTCGCCGAGATCGATTCGAGGTACATCTTCACGCCCTCGCGAAGCTGGAGGACCTCACCTAGGAGCTGCGGACCGAACCACTCCATGTCGGTGCGACCCAGACGCTTGGTCTGATCGAGTGGGCCGGGCTGCGGCGACGCCGTGCCTGGTGCCCCCGTCTTACGCTGGCCGTTCGTCGCGCCCGAGAGTTGCGCTTGCTCACGCGGCGGCGGTGGCGCGTAGACCACCTGCGGCGCTGGGCTACGAGCAGCCTGCTCGGCCTGCGCCTGGACCCTCATTGCTTCGACCTGCGCGTTGGCCATCTCGACCTGCGCTTGTGCCGCGACCTGCGACTGCGTCTGCTTCATGCCGACGTAGCGCTCGGCGAGCGATTGGATCGACGAGAGGCCGTCGCGGACCATGTCAGCTGCACCACTGCCCTGCGGCTGTAGCGCGAGTGCCTGCTCCATCACCTTCGATTGCATGTCGATGACGTTGCCGAAGTACTGCGTCATGCGATCAGTGATGTGCTCGACGGAACCTTGCGACTCCTTCGTGAGGAGCATCAAGTCCGCTGGCTTCATCATCATGCCTTGCATGCGCTCGAACTGCAGCGAGTTCTGGTGCGCCATGTCCTTCAACGACTGGCTGTTCTGCGTGATGATCTCCTTCATCATCGTGAACGCCGGGTCGGGGCCGCGGTTCTCCGACGCACGCGCCAGCGCGGTCATTTGCTGATCGAACTGCGCCTTGAGCATGTCGAACTGACGCTGCGACTGCTCCTGCTGCGCCTTGATCATCTCGCGTAGTTGCTGATCGCGGCGCTCGTCTGCGCGTTCACGCTGCTCGCGTTCGAGGCGCTCGGCGGTTTGGCGGTTTGCTTCACGCAGTGCATCCAGCTCGGGGTTCTTCTGCGTGTTCGTCTGAAGGTTCGACGCAAGCGTCGTCATCATCGAACGCAGCTCGTTCATTTGGCCTTCGAGGGCCTTCGTGCGCTCGCCGGCCGCCGATCGCTCGCGCTCTAGCTGCGCTTCATAGTCACGGCGCAGTGCCGCATCCTTGGCCGCTTGCAGCTCCTGCTGCAACTTGCGCGTCTGCTCGTCCATGAGCCGACGTTCCTCTTCAGCGCGGCGACGCTCGTCCTCCGTGCGGCGGCGTTCGTTCTCGGCCTGCCATGCCTGCTGCTGATAGTTCTGCGACTGCCCGTAGGCTTGCTGCGCGTAATACGGTTGACCGTATCCGTAGAACGGTTGCGGTGCAGGCGCAGCAGCGGGCTGAGCAGGAAGGCCAGGCGGAAAGCCGCCAGGGAACGCGGGATTAGCCATCGGAGGTACCACCTGTAGAGGTTTGGGGAGAGGAGCGGCGACAGACTGCGGACGGTTGGCAACAGCCTCCGCGAGCGTGGGAGGAGTTTTCTCGGGGAATTCGGTGGGGTTCCAGAACGGCTCCCACTTCATGATGAGCGGCGTCGGCGCCGTCGAGTCGGTGACCGTGATCTCGTAGTAGCCCCCGCCGGCCCAATCATTGACGAGCCACGGCTCGATCTGACGAATCTCGTCACACGAGAGTCCGGTGCCCGGCGGGCGCCCGTCTTCTCCCTGCGGCATCGGGATCGGCGTGCGCTGGGAACCCTTGCGCCGCTCGATCCGGATCGTCAGGGGCTCGACCATCGCCGAGAGCTTCGCGTCATCGAACGTGCGGTTCTGCGGTTGCTTTAGAGGCGCGCCCATTGGTGAAGCATCGTGGGCCTGCCAAATGGGCCTGTCAAATTATACGTACCCCTCTACCCGACTTAGTCACTTTTTGAACGGACTTCGATTTGACCGAGCCCAATGATCGTGATTAGTGGACTAGGAGATGGGCAATCGACCAATCGACAACGATGGGCCTTCGAAGCTGTACATCCCGAAGGACCGCATCTCCGAGCGAACGCAGGGTTGCTGGAACTGCAAACACTGGTCGACCGAAGAGGCTCGCAGGAAGTGGAGCGCTAAGCGCCAGGGCAACCTAGAGCAAGCATTGAAAATCTCGCTCGAATCGCCACAAGGGCAGGACGATCAGCGTGTGTATAACATCCGCGGCATGGTCGATCGGCTCGACCACGAGATCGCGAAGGGCTCGGCCGGCGTCTGCAGCGGTGGCGGTAAGGACCCACATGGCAACCCGGTGGGCGACTTCGTGGTTCACAACTACCTCTGCTCGAAATGGTCGGGCGCGCAGGGCGCATCGATGGCCCGTGGCGCCCAGAAGGCCGACAAGCTGCCCGAGGAACTGCAGGAGCAGCTGGACGGTCCGCGCCCATACCCGATCAACAGCCGCCCCACGCTCGCGAATACATCCCTCGGCGGCTCGTTGGTCAAGAAGGGCGTCACCTAGTGCTTGTCGCTTTCCTCTACCCGCTGCTCACGGCGGCGCTCTACTACCTCGGCTCCCGCGCCAAGATCACGAGCTGGCTATGGTCGCGCTACCCGGCGTGGTTCGGTGGGTTCATGGACTGCGCCGCGTGTTCCGGCTTCTGGTACGGGCTCGGCGTCGAAGCTGCGATTCGTGCCTGGCAGCCCTACGTCGAATTCTCGCCGATCGTGGTCGGCCTTTGCTCACTCGTGTGGACGCCGATCGTCGCAGCCCTCATGCAACACAGCCTGTTTACGCTGGGCTCAGCGATCACGATCACCGATGTCAGCCCCAGCGACGAAAGTGCGGACCATGGGAATCGGTAGCACCGTCACACTCACGCTCGAAGACTACAACTCGTTGCAGGTCGCAAAGGCTGCCGCCGAGAACGACCGCGCCGATCTGCACAAACAGCTCATCGAGCTGCGGCTCGCGAAGGGCACTGAACAGGACATCACGGCGCTCAACACCGCCGTTCGTCGCTGCGCCGAGATCGCGCGCTTCGCCGTCGCGAACCTGCCGCCCGAGTCGATCAAGGGCTGGCCATGGCAGCAACTTATGGTACTCGCGACGCAGATCGAAGGCCTCCCCGATGCGGGCCCTGACGACAAAGCGTGCGCGATCGACCTCCGCGCGTTCGCACGTGATTGCGAGAAGCACGAGCGTCGCCGCGCTGCGATGCCCAAGATTGCCGTCGAGGAAATCGACATGCGGAACGGAGTTGCCTAATGCCTGGCATGGTCGCTGGTATCGAAACCAACAAAGGCCTCTGCGTCATCAAGTGGGTCGGTCGCAAGGGCCTCAGCGTCAAGACGACGGTCTACTGCGGTGACGAGCACAACGTTGCCGACGGCGTCGTGCAGGTGCCGGCGAGCGTGCTCGCGGGCGAGCCGGTGATGGCATCGAATCCACGCGGCGGCGCACCGATGATCACGATCTGCCCCGGCTGCAAGAAGCACTTCCCGTAAGCTCGGCGTATGGCTCACTGCCCGATGTGCGAGCGAGAGGTCGTGTGTTCTGCGCCACCCGAGGAGCTGAGCCCTGGCCAACGAATCGTTCGCTTCATCGAATGCCAATGCGGCGTCACGTTCGATACACGCTCGGGCTACAACTGGGATCGCTGGTACGTGATCAAGTGGCGAGACAAGACCGGTGCCGTGTGGTCATCCACAGGCTTCGAGTTCGAAAGCAAGGCGTACTACGATCGGATCCGACGTAGTGCTGCGCCAGCGTCATCCACCGTCCACTAAAAACGCAAATTTGCATCTGAATCTCGATGCGTGCTAATCGGGGATCAAGATCGCCACTGCCGATCCCGACGCCGGCAAAACGATCCTAGGCGTCCTCGCTCCTGCCCCTTAGTTGAGCGAGGGCGCCCACTTCTTTCTTCTCCCAATCAATGTGGGTAGCATCGACGCGTGAACCTTCCACCCGTCGTCCCAGAAACCCCGGTCATGCAGACGCCGCAGATCCCGACGGGCGTCCCCAACGACTTCACGCCGGCCGCGGTGCAGCAGCTGGGTTGCGGAAACTGTCAACCACAGCTCGCGGCGGCGTCGACGGGGATGGCACTCGGGTGGAAGATTGCCATTGCGGTCGTGGCACTGGGTGGCGTGTTCGGTCTCGTGTATTTCGCGACGCGCCCGCGCGGCGGATCGTTCCCCGCACGTCCCTGACAGCCCCATCGAGTACGGTGACGCCGTGCTCGTGAAGTGGTTATGGCGGATCGGTGTGGCGCCATTCTTCGCGCTGCGCATGATCCTGTTCTCGATAGCGCTCGCGCTGGATCGCATCTGCGTCGCGTTCGACCTCAAGCCAATCCTCGTCGAGATCTTCGACGACATGCAGGCTGATATGAAGCGCACGTTGCGCGACGCGATCCAGGAAGCAACGGACACCTGCCTTCGACTCGAAGCCGACTTCGAGACATCGAAGGCCACCTTCGAAGAATCGAAGACGATGATGCGTGACATCATCGCGACGCAGGCCGAAACCATCCAGTACAAGACCGAGACAGCTCGGGCGCAAGACGAGGTCATCGAGAAGAGTCGAAAGCTCCTCGAAGCACAGCGCCAAAAGATCCGTGCACTCGAAGAGCAGAACGAAGCGCTGCGCAAGCTCGCGGGCTAATCCTCGTCGGGGCCGAAGATCTCGTCAGCGACTTCTTTGCTGAGCCCGAGCGGCACAATCTTGACGTCGGGCGGCTTCGGCTTCTCGTTGCTGATCGTGACGCCGCTCGACTTTCGTGGGGCGTTGTTGCCGTCGGAGCCGAAGATCTCTTCGAGCATGCCGGTGTGTCCGGCGTGCTTGCGGATCTCTTCGATCAGCTCTTCGTCAGTGCCCTTGAAGCGCTCGCCAAGCTCGCCGTTGCGCCAACGCTGCATCTCGACTTCCAGCTCACCGTACGGCAGTTTGCTCTGCTTGTAGTAGCAGTAACGACGCCACGCCGCCTCTTCAGCAGTTGGGTACGTGCCCAGCGATTTCTCGCCAGGATTGTTGGGGCCAGCTTTGCCCGTTGCGCGGAAGCCTTTGCCGTTCGCATAGACACCAACGAAGCCGCTCTTCGTCCGCGTGCTTTTGTGGACCTTGCTGAGATCGAATGCGATGGCGGTCTCATTGATCACGCCGAAGTGCTCCTCGCGAACCTGACGTAGGGCTCGCTGGAACGCGGGTGACAGGAACATCGCCTCACCCTCATCGAATCGGAACGAGATCTCACCCAGGAACATCTTTATAGCCGATTCGTATGAGATATCGTTGGTTTTCGCGAACTTGACGACCACCTTCGCAATAGCTGCAGGTAACGTCAGCCGCAAAGTGACAGCACCATCCGGCAATTCATGCCACCTCGGTATCCGAGCCATGGTCTGTACTATCACGAGATCCTAGATTTCTGTTATTCCCAGTAGGATCTAAGCCCCAAGTCTACCGAGATCCCTAGACGTTTGAATGAACGCTCCTTCAAACGAAGGCCAGCTCACGTTAGACCCCGTTACTCTCCCGAAAAAAATTGTAAGTGCAACACAATGCCATATGTGTCGCGCCTCTATATTCTTTTTAGGACCTAGCGTTTGATCGAGTCTTACAAGATCAGATCAAAGGGTAGGGGTAGGAAGGGTTAGGCGAGGCGCGACTACTATGGCATGTAGTTGCACCTACAAATTCCGGAGCGTTTCGGCGCACCTGAACATCGCTGTTCAGTGCGCAGAACGCGACAGCGCAAGCGGTTAGCCGGCGTCGATAGCGTTCGCGCCGCCGTGATCGGCCGACACGAGCCCGAAGCGCTTGCTCTTCTTGATCACACGCCACCCAACGTACCCGCCCACGCCGATCGCGGCCCACGGCGCGACCTTGGCGATCCACGCGACGATCTTGGCGGACGTCGTGAGTGCATCGACGACGGCCTCACCGGCCTCCACCGCGACACCGAGCACGTGGTACGTGACGCCGCCGATCGCGACCATCGCGTTGTAGGCGCCCTGCAGCACCTTCTCGAAGCCCGTCTCACGGCAGCTCAGCACTGCAGCGGTGACGTAGCCATCGGAGATGGCACGCATCGCGCCGAGGACGAAGTCCTTGAGGCTCGGCGCATTGATCGCGCGCGTGCCGTTTGCGTTCGCTTGGGCGACTGCGTCCTCGAAGACCTTCTTCTTGTCGGTGTACTTGCGGAGGATGTCGGCGAAGGCCATGTCTTTGACAGCCCGCGCGTCACCCGTCGACATTGGCGCATCGCGAAGAGCGATGCCGACCTTCTGAACTTCGGCTTCGAGCGTCGCAAGAAGCGTTTGGACCTCGGCAGGGGTGAAGTACCCCGTCGGCTTCCAGTTCTTCGTGCGTTCGAGAATGAGATCGTCGATAGACTTCACCTGTGGTGAAGCATTCGCCTTGTTGAGGCAGTCGATCTCGTCGGACTGCACCGTCGGCGCAGCCTTGAACAGGTCATCCCAGAACGACATTAGAGCTTCCTCCACGTCGAGAGTGCCGCACCGACAATCGTGAAGATAGCCCCGACGCTGACGACCGTCGTCTTGCTCAGCTTCTTGGGCGTGACCTTCTCATCGACTTTCGTGATGCCGACGTCGGCCGGCGGGTAGCCCTGCGAGTCGCCGTACTGCGCGAGCGTGACTGTAAGCTCGTTGAGGTTTTGGTTCACCCACGCGATCGTGTCGCTCTGTAGCGCTCGGAGCACCCAGTTCGACTTGGTGTCCGACCAGAAGTCCATCCCGCTGCAGTTGTAGCGAGCGTACGTGATCTGCGCGGCAGCATAGGCGACATCGCCTGTAACCACTGGCGTGAGCGGCAGCGGGTTATTCAGCACACGCAGGCCGCCGCTCGCAGCCCCCGACGACACCGAGCACGGAATCGTCTTGCCGGCGAAGCGGTTGACCTGCGCGATCAGCGCGACGATCGGGTTGCCTTCGACGGCGCCGTAGGGATTCGCCCCCGCTGCGAAGGGGTTAGCCGCGCCCAACGAGCGCACCAGGGTAGCCATGGGGCTACGGTATCATGCGTGATTGCGGGCTACACCTGAACGTGAGGTAGCGGGCCTTCCCGCATGGCGCGGAACATCGTGACTACGGCCTCGCCGAACATCGGCTTGTGCTCGCCCTCGCCCTCGTCCATAGGGGCGACAAACGAGCCCATACGGCAAACGAACGTCGCCGGCTCTAAGCACACGCATCGAATCGTCCACATGCGGTGATGGGCGTCGTGAACGAGCAGCATCGCCAGCTCGCCCTGATCCCCGACGACGTAGTTGTTTTGAACGCCCACATCGTCCAGCTCGTCCGCGAGCTTTGCGAGTCGCTGTTCGGCGATCGTGCGGCACAGCTCTTCATACGTTTGGCCTGTCGCATATTGCTGCTGGATGTCCTCCGAGATGTCCTCCTCGGAGTGCAGCGTGACCATTGCCATCGCGAGGCGGTCTTCCATCTCGCGTAGCTGCTGAGCTACGTCATCGGAGACGCGCTTGGTGACGTGCGAGACGATTCGTTCGAGGAAGTCACCGACGATCGAGCCAAGTGTCTCCGTCGGAGGCGTGGGCTCGCCATTGAGGTGGTATTGAGTGCCAGCGTGTGGCTGAGGCCCTGCATGCGGTGTCGCGGGTTGGGAAAAGACCATATCCGCGATCGACTTCAGACCGTGTGCTGCAAACTGCGCAGGTGTCACGAGGGGCTGATTCGAGATGACCGAAGAGCCATAGGGCGTGTCGTGTGCCTTGCCTGCGTTATCCATCGTGGGGAGCCTACTTGCTGGGGCTGACAGTTCCGCGCAGTGGTAGGCTCGATACATGGCTCGCTGGCCGACTGGACCGTTCAAGACCGGCCGCACCGGATGCTACGGCTGCATGCGTTACTCGTCGTCCGACGGTAGCTGCGGGACGAAGAACTACCCCTGCGTCCATTACGGCGTCGACCTCTTCGCCGACGACCGGCGTGTGTTCGCGCCCGAAGCCGGCACGATCATCGCTGTCGCCGACGGCACGAAGGCACCATACGTCGGCTATGGACCCGGCGTGATCCTGCTGCAGGGCAAGAGTGGCGTCTACCACCTGCTCGCGCATCTCTCGTACTCGACGATTCTACCGAGCAAGGGCGAGTGGGTCAGCGAAGGGCAGCAACTGGCGATGTTCGATCAGGCGATCGGCCACACGCACTACGAGGTCCGCATCGAGCCGACAGGCAACTCGGCGACGAACACGCGCGACCCCGAGGGCTGGATCCTCGAACAATCGTTCAAGCTCCGCGCGATCCCGTGGACGCTCATCGGCATCGGCGTCGGCGGCCTCCTTGGTGCGTTCATGCTCTCGCGTACGGCCGAGCGTCGCGGGCGTACTACATAGACCGAATCAAACGACGCATAGTAGGCTCGTTCGCATGGCAAAGAAGCGTTCGAGAAAGCGTTCGAGGAAGGAATACTGCGCGTTCACGCTGCCTCCGGGCCAGCTTCCCGCGAGGCTGGTGAAATGCTTCAGAACCAAAACGGCTGCACAGCGATTCGCACGCCGCGAGCGTTACTTGCAGATCATTCCGCGCGCTAGATGACGATCCTCGCGTGGATTCTCGGCGCGTGGGTCGGCATCGGCCTCGCGATCTACGGGATCATCTACTGGTGGCTAACCACATGGTCGGAGCGCAACGCGCTAACACCACCTAGCGAGCCCTCACCATATTGGTTTCCGCGATGCAAGTGGCTTCACCCGAAGAACCGGGGCTAGCCTCGACGGATGCAATACATCTGTCTCATCCTCTGCATCGCTGGACTGCTGATGTACCTACTCTGCGCGAACAGCAAAGCGCAACGCATCGGCGAGATCCTATTCTTCACGATGTTGATCGGCCTCGCCGTGGCATTCGCGCCCGCATCCGCGCGGCTCTTCCACTGAATCACTCCGCGGTGATCTGGCGAAACGCCTCGGCATTCGATAGTGGTAGCTCCTTGAACGTAGGTGCATTCGGGCGCCACGCGATCGGGGCTGCTGTTGCTGCCGATCCCGAGCCCGCACCTAACGCTTCGCTGATGCTGACCTTCTTCTCGCCGAGTAGATAGCGCAGCGTCGCGTCCTGCGTGCGCACGATCTCTTCGAGGTGCTGCACCGACTCCACAAGCGTCTTGTAGCCCGCATCGGCCTCGCGTGACGTTTGCGCAGCCTGCGCTTCAGCCTCCCGCGACGCCTTGCAGTATCCCAGCACCGCGGGCGCGATAGCGACAACCGCACCCAACACCAGCTTCGGCCACGAATGCTTGAGGTCCATCAACCCAGATTACATCACTGGGATGACATCAATGCGTGGACCTTCGCGCGGAAGGCCCGCGCGCTCATCTCGTCGGCGAACCTGAACTGCGCGATGACTTCGACGAACCATCGGTCAGTTCGAGCTTCGTCGTCGTGACGATCCTGTACAAGGCGAACTTCGCCCTGATCCGCCACATGCGTCTCGACCACGTTTCGCGCCATTTTCGAAGCATACGCGCCGAAGGCTGGGATCGAACCAGCGACAACACGGGTTAGTAAACCCGCTGCTCTAACCACTGAGCTACTTCGGCAGAACGTGGAGAGGGATGGAATCGCACCACCGACCAACGGCTGTAACACCGCTGCTCTGCATGCTGAGCTACCTCCCCATGGCGGCGGGTTCCTTCAGCACGCGCCCGCCTCGCGCTCTCGATGAGTGCGGGTATTAGTCGAGACCTCCCCGCCCTTTCGGGCTAGCACTATCTAGCCGAGGGACTTTCTTGCCGGCGATCGGCAGCGAGCTGACGACGCGCTTGATGGCGGCCCGGTCGGTCGTGGGCTTCACGCCGATCGAGACGAGCTGCTCTGCGAACGGGCCCGCATCCTCGACGATCGGCGCGTGCTCGATACCGGCCGCCGCTAGGGCGTCGGCGTATCGCTGCAGCGTGGCGGCGTCGGGCACCGCGAGGACGACCATGATCACTGGCGGATACCCGAGGGCTTCTTGCGCTGCGTGTCCGGTCTGGGCTAGTTGGACCCCTTCGGGAAGGTCGCTGCGCACGAGCACATACGAGACTTCGGAAGGGCTTTCTTGCCGGGCGGCGGGTGCTTCCCGCTCACATACTGCTGCTGAGCATGAAGCGATGATGGCGATGACGATCGCGCGTGTCAAGCAGTCTTGCTCCGCACGCGTGGCCGGTACTGCCCATGCGGTCCACTAGCTTCGTCGTGACCTTCGAAGAGATCTCCACAGAAGCAGCAGATGAAATCGCGATGGCGCACGCGCGGGTGAATGCAGTGGTGAGGATGCTCTTCGTTATCCTCGCGCGACTTCGTGCATGTGCCTTCGCCGCGCACGTCACCAGTTCGAGTTGGTGCTGTTGAAGAGGCGCTTGCAGTCTTCGGGCGTCTTGCCCTGCTCGATGCATTCGGCGCGATGCTCGTCGGTCTTCTGGCAGGTCGTGTACATCGCTGCGATGCCCGCGAGGATCAGAAGCGTGATGCACACGATTACTGTTCGTTCGGTCTTGTCGTCCATAGAGATCCTAGTTGGGAAGTGCGTCCTTGAGTTGCTTTTGCACCTCGACGCCAGCGTCGGTGAGCAGCCATTTGCAACGCACGGGTGAGTAGTGACCAAGTGCTTTGACCACGCCGCGGTTGCGTAGCGAGTCGAGCATGCTGGCGGTGCCACGGCCGGTGCCAAGCTTCTCGGCAATCTGTCCGGTCGTGAAACCTTCCGTCGTCGAGAGCAGCAGGATCGCGTTGCGTTGCTGCACGCTGAGGTCCCTGATGTTGATCAAGGCTTCCAGCCTCCGCGCTGACAACCAACGCTGACGCCGTCGTAGCCAACGATCGGCTCGGTGCCGCCCGTGCAGTAGATCTTACCGCGTAGCTCGCCAGGAGGCTGGATCGCCGTCTGTCGACCGGTGAGCACGTCGTCGTTTCCGCCGACCGGCGCCGGCCAGCACGAGAAGTCGCCACTACGCCGGATTCCCGTCGAGAGAGACCAGCCCTTCGGACATCGTGCGGTACTCGGCTTCGTGATCGACGTGACGCCGAGGACGAGGACCGAGATGAACACGAACACGATATCGATGGGATTTGCCATCGTGCGCTACCGCTTCAAATAGAGATGCTCGAACACCTGAATGGTCGTGTTGCCCTTCACGAAGCCATCAAATTCTTCGTCGGTGATGTCATCGGCGACCATGGGCTTCTCCTCGCGCCATGCAAGGCGGACCTCAGGGTCACGACGGGCTTCGAGCGCACGTTGCTCGCTCGGTTCGAGCTGCTCGTTGCGGATCCAATTGAGCACACACTCACGCGCCGATTCACCACTACGTGCGACAGCGTAGACATCGAACACGACGATGACGTTGAAGAGCTTTGGGTCATTCTCGCCGGGTGCGCGGGCGGGCGACGGAGTCTTGGTGCTGGTGGGCTGGTTGCTAGTGGCCATGATCATTTCCTTTGCAAAGCGGAGGTCGACCCACACGATCGCGGATCGGCCTGATCGTGTGGTTCTTCGTCGATTGGAGTCGAAGGCGAGGTCCTTGAGAACAAGTTCACGAATACGAGCACTCGCGGTTTGGTGCCGCATGTCGAAAACAACTTCTGCTTCGTCGCATGTGAGCCCCATATATCCGCGTCGCTGAATCTCTTCAAAGATTCGTCGGCGAAGGGCAGCGGCGTCACCGCGAATACCCTCTGCGGCACCGTACGAGGTGTCCCCGCCAACATTCGGCGGTGTTCCGCCGTAGAGGTCGTATGTTTCATCGTCGCTCATCCCTTCACGACGGTTGGTTTGACGGAGTAATCGACGGATGGAGGGAGCGAATACGCAGCGAGGTAGAGCCCACGCTGCCAAGCAGTTCGGAAGGCACGGCGCAGGCGATCATTGGCGTCGCCCTGCAGCTGCGCGGTGGTGCCGATCGCGTCGCGGCAGCGATATTCGAGGATGTGCTCGGCGTACCCGAGCGGCTCTTCGATCTCGATGCCGTCGAACGCCTTCTTGAGTACGTCGTTGTAGACCTCACCGCCACCAGAGCTGTTCGCGATGAGGATCTGGTAGCAACGGAACGCGGCGATGAGGTACTTCGATCGGCGCATATCACCAATACTCGGCAGCGTCTCGATCAAATCGCCGGCACGCTCGTAGACGTCGGTTGTGACAGTGCGACGTGCAAGCATCGAGAAAAGCCAGTGACTAATCTCCTGCTCGTATTCGGTCGGGATGCCCCACCCGAGCGATCCCCACGACGACCACGCAAGCTCGATCGCCTGCCAGCCGTCGCGCCATGCAGGACGGAACCAGCCGTGTACGTTGTTGTCGAGCTGGAATTCTGCGATGACCGCCGCTAGTTCAGCGAGGTCGTCGTCGAGGCCGTGCTGTTGGGCGCGAGGCGCTGCACGTCGCGGCTTGCGTCGTCCGGGCGTCTTGCACTTGGCCATCGAGACCACCTGTAATCGATGGGGATGACATCGCCGCACGGGCCTGAATCGAGGTTCTAGGCCTTGCTGTGGATAATCGAGGCGAACCGCACAAGTTATTCACAGGACAGCTCACGTGATTTTCGTCGTCACTCCGGAACGCCGGGCAGCGGGAGTTGAGGGTCGATCTCCCACAAATCTACATGATAGGCGGTGATCGTCTGCATCCCATCCCGTTGCACCTTCACAATCGTCGGTGAGCGCCCGAAGCCGATCACGACAGCACGTGTATGCGCATTGAGCGCGGTGCTTCCGCGGTAGTTCTTGAGGCCCTTCCACGAAAGCCGCACACGATCTCCGCGCTTGAACTTGTCGCGAGCAGTCACGGCGCTTCGAGAAGCTCTTCATCGTCGCTGGTGTCACCACCCATCACGACTTCGAGGCGTGGATCAGTGTGGCGGTAGAAGCGGTATGTCTTGTGGCCAGCGAGGATGGTCGTCTCGACGTGAAACTCACGCTCGATGTGTGGTGAGCGAAGCTTCTGCGCGAGGGATCGCGCGGAGTGCTTGAACGGCACTGTGTACGCCTGCGCGAGTGTTTCCAGCTCGGGCAGGAGCTGCATCGGGTTGATCCAGCGGCCGATGTTGCTCGGGCCGTTCTTCTGTCGGTACGCGATCCACTTGTGCAGCAGATCGACGAGGGGATCTTCCTCGTTGATGAATGCGTCGCGCTCGCCCTGCAACGCCAGCATGAGACCGTCGATCTCGCTCTGTGGCCAATCCATCACGCGAGCGACAACGCGCCCGAGCGCCGCGAAATCGGCCATGCGATGCGTCTCGCCTTCGGCTTCCTGATCGCCGTAGAGGCGTAGTTCCTCGACGATGCGGTTCACGTACCAGAGGTACTCGCCGAAGATCTGCCCACGTTGATCGAGGACTTCCTGCTGCAGCTTCTGGAAGCGGACGAAGATCTTGCGACGTTCGAGGCGCAGGATGATGCAGCGATCAGCGACGTCCTCGCGGCGGAAGCTTGCGGGATTCTTCGACGCGATTGCGATGAACGCGTGGGGGCGAATGATGTGCTCTTCGTCGTTCGCGTAGAGCTTGCGTTTCTTCCAGAGACCCGCCGTCGTGTACGCACAGATCGCGTCCGGCACCCATTCGATGTAGCTGTCGGTGTTGTCGAACACCGCGATCGGCGAGCGTAGTAGGAGCACGCCGAAGTCGTCCTCTTTGTTCTTCGAGAGGATCATCGGCGACGACGCACCCATTAGCGCGATCTGGATCAGCTGGCACGTGGCGCTCTTGCCCGAGCCCTGCGTACCTTCGAGGAGCACGAGAGGCTTGGTCGGCATGAGGTCGGGGAACGCGAGCGCAAACATCCAGATGATGAGCGCCTTGCGCTGTTGCTCGGGCGAGATACCCGAGAGGCCCGAGTCGGCGAAATTCAAGTTGGTCAGCCGATCGAACAAGAGGCCGTGCGGCCCGACGTCGACATCACATGGTTGACCGCCGTCGTCGTCGGCAAAGAAGATCCCGTCCTCGCCCGCACCAACGGTCTGCACGTCGCCACCATCGAGGCGATACATCTGACCGTTGTACGCGGAGAGGTACACGGTCTTGTTCGCGAGGTCGTATGCCGAGAAGCGCCGCAGCTCGACACGCGCTCCTTGCTGGAGCACATAGTGCCGAAGCGCATCGTAGAGCCACTTGCTCTGATCCTCGCGCTCGGTGAAGCCGTACATCTGGTTGAAGTACGCGAACCATTTCTCGCCACCACGGCCACCAGTCGGCAGCGACAGCGTTTGGTTCGTCGCGCCGAGCGTGATGTAGAGCGATCCATCGGGCTTCGTCACGAGGAACTGCGAGCCCATCGTGATCTCAGCGTTGAGGATGTAGTTCCACAGCGCGAGCTTGCGGCTACGCGCCGTCATGCGGCGATCGTTGAGGATCTTGGTGATCGAGTATCGGTGCTGGGCCGCGAAGCCGGGTGGAATGGACGACACGCAGAAGCTCCGAGGGATGAGCTTATACCCGGCGGGGCTGTCATCCGCGTCGCGATTACGGCGGTGTCATCCCCAGCGAGTAGAGCTAACTGCATGGGCCGCTACAAACCGTCAACCGCGCAGCGTCGTGGCATTTGGTGCCGCGCTACCGGTGGGGTGACGATCCCATGAAGCTCGACAACTGCGAGCCGAAGCTACTGCGCTACGCCGTGTTGTTCTTGCGTGAGCGGTACGACGAGTTTCCTGGCACGCTCACGAAGTTCCAGCGTTCGCAGCTGATGGCTAGCATTGGAGCGGTTGTGGGCGCCGCGGGTATTATCGAGCGGCTGCAAGTGCAGCGATTCAAGCGGCGTAGCGAGGCGCAGAGGAAACGGCAACGTGCAGCCAGGCGCCGATGACTCGATCCACCGCTTCGACGGCGCGTATCGCTTTCTCAGCAATTTCTACCTGTGCACCGTCGAGCGCAACGGGTGGCAGTATATCTCCGTCGAGCATGCGTATCAGGCTGCGAAGGCGGCTTCGACAGAGGATCACGACTACATCGCCAACTCGATCACCGCTTTTTTGGCGAAGCGTCGTGGAGGCGAGGTCTTGATGGACCCGATGTTCGAGGTAACCAAGCTCGACATCATGCACGAGTGCTTACGTTCGAAGTTCAGCAATCGAGAACTACGTACGATGTTGTTGTCGACTGGTAACCGTCCGCTCATCGAGGGCAACACGTGGGGCGACCACTACTGGGGCGTCTGTCGAGGCCGAGGTGAGAACTGGCTTGGGCGCCTACTCATGCGCGTGAGGGAAGAATGCCGGTGAAGAAACCGAAGCTCGTCTACACGTACAAGGCGTGTCGATTGTCCGATGACGAGAAGCACCGCTTCGCGCTGATGCGGTCGTGGGAGCACGCGCTCTACACGTGGAACGACGGAGCGTCCGTGTGGGACCGCTCGACCTACGACTTCGCGCGATGGCGCGTGTTGATCTACCTGATGCTCAATCCGTCGACGGCGGATGACATCAAGAACGATCCGACCGCCGAGTCGTGCGTGCGCATCGCGAACTATCACGGTTACAGCCACATCCTCGTCGGCAATCTGTGGAGCTATCGCTCGAAGGACTGGAAGGTTATTCGAGATGAGGCCCGGATTCGTCAGGCTGAATGCGGGCGCCCTGATCCGGCAATGGGCAACGAGCCCAATAGCGATCGATGGATCAAGCGCATGCTCGCAATGCCCGGTCACGTGCTGGGCTGCAGCTATGTTCGCGCTGACGTGTGCCTTGCGTGGGGATCACACGTACTCGACATCCCGGGCGCCGGGCGGCGCATTCAGGATCTTCTGCATCTCTACCGCTCGTCGCCGCTCGCGAAGCAGCCACTGCTGTGCCTCGGCACGACGAGCAGTGGTAACCCCAACCATCCGCTGTTCCAAGCGGAAACGACACCGCTGATCCCGTGGGATCGTGAACAGGAGGCAATCCGCAATGCTGCTTGAACGCTTCATCGTCTATGGCAAAGAGCACCCAGCGCATGATCCCCGCCCACTTGGCTCCTATCGTTCGAAGTGGCGGGCCGTGCTTCGTGCAGTGTGGTTCGTTCTCATCGAGTCGAAAGAGACGATGAGCGCCGATGCGTGGGTCAAGGACAAATTCGACGACAAGGTCGTGAACTAATGGGCGAGGGCCCCTACAGCGAGATCATCTATGGTCTCTACGACGCGTCAGCGTTCAAAGACTACGACGAGCGGCTCTGCGACATCCTTCAGGAACTGGGCGCGGGCGTGTCTAGCTCGTACGACTCGGGCGCGAACGTCTTCGGCATCACGATCCTCACTACGCTCAGCAGGGGCTACAGCGGTGATCGTAGTCTCTCGGTGGGAATCTGCCGCGTTGATGATCTCGCACGCGTCATGAATGGCATCGTCGAGCGGGCACGCAAACGTTACTACGACCGCGAGACGAAGACCTTCCACAACTACAGCGAGGAGACGTTCCTCGACGAGGCGAAGCGCCAGTGGAAGGCATTGCAGGAGCGCGCGAAGGTCGAGCTAGGCCTCGACATCCCCGACGGTGAGCTGGTCTGGAACGAGGACTACGCGTGAGCGCCGTGGAAGACAAAGAAGGCATGCTTCGCGTGCGGCTGCGTGATGACCAGAAAATCTCGGGCAGTGGCAACAACTACCCGACGGTCGCCGTTGTCGCCGAGCACGCCGAGCGTGCGGCGTTCGCGCGGACGGCGCTTGCGACGAAGCTGCGTGAGCTGGAGTTGGTGTGCAACGAGCGCGATCGGCTCAACGCCGTCGCGCAACAGCTCGCGTATGAGTGTCGTGACCTCGCGGCCAACTGCACGCAGCACGATGCCGACCTTGAAGCCGCGATCCGCGGTGACTTGCGACGGGCCGTATGATTCGTCCATTCGTTGGCAAACCTGGCTGGTACGTCGCGCCGATCGATATGGTGCGCCCGATCTTCGGCGCGAGCGGCATCTTGTTGCAGGGCGCGACGTGCCGCATCCATCAGACGCATTTGCCGCTCCTCAACAACGATGAGGCGCAGCGGCTGCTCAGCGTGACGAACAACGTTCCTGAGGTCTGGGCACAGCGCGATGTGGCTACCGAAGCACTGGGCTTCAAGCTGCGCACGACGCAGCAGACCGGCATCGATTTCATCCACGCGCGGCGTGGCATTCGCGGCACATTGCTCGGCGATGACATGCGCGTTGGCAAGACGCTCACCGCGTTGATGGCGCATCAACCCGATTCGGGTCCGCTCGTCGTCACAGCACCACTGCAGGCGCGTGGCGTGTGGCTGGGTTGGATGCGACGGGTATGGCCCGAGCATGCCGACAATATTGGCGTCGTCACGGGGCGCAAGTTCAACCCGGACGTGCTCAAGCACCCGCTCGTGTTCATGCACTACGACGTCATCAAGGATTGGCAGACGCCGCTCGATATCGGCACGCTGATCTTCGACGAGGCGCACTTCCTCACCAACCACAAGAGCAAGCGTACGAACGCGGCGATCTTCCACGCGATGCGAGCACAGCGTGTGATCGCGATGACCGGCACGCCGATCTGGAATCTGCCGTCGGACCTCTGGGCGGTGCTCGGGCTCGTCGCGCCGGGCGGCTTTGGCGGCTTCCGTGACTTCTGCATGCGTTACGGGCTGCCGGTGCAGACCGGCTACGGCGTTCAGTACACAGGGCTCTCGAACGAGGTCGAGCTGAAGGCGCGCATGAGCGAGATCATGCTACGTCGTCGCTGGGTTGATGTTGCCGACGACATTCCGCCGATCACTCGAAGCGTGATCGTCGCGAGCGTTGACGACGTCACGCGGCGCAAGCTCGATATCCTATCGGCGAAGCTCAAAAGCGAGCGCACGAACACCGCCGGCAACCTTGCGCACTATCGATCGCAGCTCGCGCTGCTCAAGGTGCCAACGATCGTCGCCGAGACCAACAAGGCGCTCGATGCAGGGGAGCCGATCGTCGTGTGGACGTGGCACAAGGAGACCGCCGAGCGCGTGAAGGAAAAACTCGGCGACCGTGCGGTGATGATCCACGGTGACATCCCCGCCGTTACCCGAGAAGAGCGCATTGCACACTGGAAAGAGCAGTGCGGCGCAGGCAACCCGATGGCACTCGTTGCCAACATGGCAGTTGCGCAGGTTGCCGTCGACTTCAGCGTCGCGCGGCTCGCGCTGTTTGGCGAGATCGACTACACACCGGCCGTCATCGGCCAGGCCGAGATGCGTACATTCTCGCCATTGCGTGGGATGGACGTCACGTTCGTCGTCGCCGATCACATCGTCGATCAGCGCATCATCCGCTCGCTCGTGTCGAAGCTAGGTGCCGCGAATCCTTTGGGTGTTGGCGCTGCGGTAGATGCCATTGACGCACTCCGTAGTGCAGCGTTGGGTACTCAGGAGGAGGCCGATCTCGATCGGCTCCTCGAAGACATGCTCGCCGCCTGACGGCGATGTCATCCCCAGCGCTTACGGTCGGCGCGCATGGGTAAGACAAAGATCACGGGGACGCAGGCCGCAATTCTTCTGGTCGTTTTGTTCGTTATCTCACCGATTACTGCATTGGTGAGCGCCAAGATTGCCGACACGCTGTGGAACCTCTTGCTGGCACCCCAGTATGGAGACGGGCCCACGTACCAATCCTGGTACGGCATCTCACTGCTTTCGGCGTACGTGCTGTTCGGCATGCGCAGCAGCGAGCCCGACGATGGCGAGAGCCCGTACTTTTGGGCCGCGAGCAAACTGTTCTCGGGATTGGCGCACGGTGTCCTTCTCATCTTCGCCGCGTACTTCACAGCGCTTGTGCTTGGCTGGCGATGATCACGTGTCTGCTTTGCGATCGTGAGCTGTCGCCGCGCGAGGATGGCTTCTTCAATCACCCCGAGGTCGATGACTGCCTCGTCGAGTACACCGATTCATTTGGTGTGAGCGTCGAGTTAGTGATCCCGCCCGACGACGAGCCCATCGAAGAGCCCGTCAGTGGTGGCATCGAGTTGATCCTGCACCCATTCGTCGATGCTGTCGTGTCGCGGATCTTCCACGATCATGGTGTCGAGCGGCTCGGTGGTGCATCGACGGGGCGCGGCTGGTCGAGCTTCAACCTCTTCCAGAAGTGCCCCTACGCGTGGAAGCGCCGCTACATCGAGCATGCAGAGCCGTTCATCGCGGTCGAGTCGCCCGCTATCGCAGTCGGTTCGCTCGTGCATACGTATCTCGCGGTCATGTACATGCGGAAGATCAATCCGCGGTACCCGCTCACGCCGGACACGCTCCACGAGCGTGTGCGGCTCGAATGCAACCCCGAGTACGCCGCGGAAGCGTGGCGGCTCTTCGTCGCGTATCGATTGTTCTATCAGTATGATCAGTTCACTCCGCTCGCGGTCGAATTGAACCTACGCGATCCGCGTAACAACGAGAGCTGCCGCTACGACCTCGTGGCGTACTTCTCCGACGAGGCGCCGATGCGTCTACCGGGCACGTACATCATCGAGCACAAGACGAAGCAACGCTTCGACCGTGCCGCCACCGACGGTTGGTCGAACGATGGCGAAGTCCTCGGCCAGGTCGAGCTGTGGAAGCGGCTCGGCCTCGACAAACGCTACGGTCCGCTACGCGGCGTGATCATGAACATCATCGGCCGCCAGAAAGAGGTCCAGTTCACGCGCACGATCATCGCGCCGTCGAGTTGGCAGACCGGTCAGCACCGAGAAGACCTGAAGCGCTGGGAGGGGGCGATTCAGCTCGCCAGCGCGACGGATAATTTTCCACGCGCACGCCACAGCTGCATCGATCGCTATGGCTTCTGCGAGTGGTGGGACCACTGCACAACGGGGAGCTAACGATGCCACGAGCGAAGGGTCAGCCGGTTCAACCAAAGAAAGTCGAATTTTGCCTCAAGTGCCTTGGGGCTGGCTTTCACCGAGCAGGCTGTCCCATCGCTCTCGCACTCGCTTCGAAGCGACCCCGTCGATCCAAACCAGCACCAGCACTAGAGGAACCCGATGAGTAGAAAGAACAGCGGCCACATCAGCGTCAGCAAAGATCACTACGACCGCATCAGCGCCGAAGCGAAGCGTAAGGGCGTGTCGATGTCGTTTCTCGTCGAGCAGAAAGCGGCCGAGGTCCTCGGCCTTGAACCCCCAAAGCCCCGCAAGGGATGGAGCATCAACTAGCATGGCTACGTGCGCGACCCCAGAATTCACCGACCTCGATCAAGCCATCGCACCGCGTGAAAAGAAGTGGAGCGAGGCCGCGCTGCTTAGAGAGATCAAGCGATACCTCTGGCGCTACGGCTCCGTGACCGATCGAGAGACCGATCCGATCGAACTGCTTCGTCAAGCCTACGTCGCCCTCGAAACACAGGAGCAGGCGTTCGAGGACGAGAACGCTGCCGATTTGACCAAGATCGAAGAGCTGGAGAAGCGCATTGCTCAGCTTCAGAGTGAAAACACCGCGCTCAAGGCCTCGTCCACGACGATGCCATCGTGGTGGCAAGGCTGATTACGTCGATGTCAGCCCCATCGCGTAGAACTGCTCCCGTTGTGGACCTCAGAGCTGACTTCGGATTCGAGCCATGCCGCGATGAGCGGTGTCCGCTCGAAGAGCTGCATGCAGCGCATGAGTCGCACACTGGCAAGCGCGGAATTCGTATCAAGCGATGTCCGCACTGCAGTGGGCCGCTCACGCGCCAAGCAGCTCGCAAGCGAGCGTATTGCTCGAATCCGAAGTGCAACTGGCGCAAGCCAGCGGCCGTGCAGGCTCCTCAGCAGGAGCCTATGGAATGCGTGAGCTGACTCTTGACGCCCCGTCGAAGCTGCCCCGTCTGTCGATCCTGAATTACGGCGACACGCGTTCGGGCAAGACGACCTTCTCCGGTTCGTTTCCCCGCACGCTTGTCATCGCTGACACGACGGAGAACGGCTGGAAGAGCGCGCTCACGATGGATCACGAGACGTACTTCGAGCCCGATCGTGAGCCAATCGTGTGGGGTATCGACAAGATGAACGACCTTGTCGAGATGTATGGCCGCATGGACCCGCTCATCGCGAGCGGCAAGGTCTGCACCGTCGTGTTCGACGCGTTCACGTTCTACTGCGACTTCTTCCTCGCGGGCATCATTCGCTCGCAGCAGAAGTTCGATCAGCGCGCGGCGTACGGCGATCTCGGCCGGCACTTGCGTGAGGTCCGTGTGCAACTCCAGCAGCGTGGCGCCACCGTTATCTACAACTGCCTCGCGAAGCACCCCAATGACGACGATCCGAAGGGTCGTCCGCTGATCCCCGGTGGCCAGCAGGACAAGTTCTCCGCGGGCGTCGACATGTTGTTCTACTCGCGCGTCGACAGCATCAACAAGCAAGAGGTTCGCGAGATCCGCACGCGCCAGTACATGAAGTACATCGCGGGCCACCGCGAAGGCATCAACGCGGATCGGTTGCCCGATCCGTTCAGCGGCACGTACAGCGATCTCGTCACGTGCCTCGGCTACGACCCGGATCAGATCCGTGAGTCGCTACCGAAGATCAACGGCGCGAAGACCGTCGTGGTCTCGCCCGTCAAGCCGGTGGCTGCGAAAGCACCGCCGGTCGTCATCAGGTCTCAGGCTCCTTCAGGGGCCAAGCAGTAGCTACTAGCAACGTCAACACCAACAGAGGAAAGTCAGATGGCCCAGGAAGATCAGTTTGCAGATTTCGTCGTAGAGCAGGACTACACCGACGTCCAAGCATGGTCCGGTGAGTATCAGCTCGTGCCGCAGGGTGATTACGTCGTCGACGTGAGCATGCTGAAGCAGGAGCCGTCGAAGAACAACAACCCGACGATCAAGGCGACGTTCACGATCGCCGAGGCCGACGCGCAGCTGACCGACGAGGCGAAGGCCTTCTCGGGCCAGAAGCTCTTCGGTACGTACTCGCTGCTCCAGCAGTCGCAGGGCCGCATCAAGGCGCTCATGGTCGCGTGCGGCGCGAACCTCTCGCGCTTCGTTGCGAGCGAGATCATGGGCTCGCGCCTCCTCGTCACCGTCATTCACCGTCAGGGTGATGCGACGACTGACGAGAACGGCAACCCGCGTCCCGCGAAGACCTTCGCGAACGTCGCCAACGAGCGTCCGCTAGAAGCGCCGGCCGAGGTTCAGCAGACGCCGCCGCCGCCCGTGATGAACGCGAAGAGCCAGGCCGCGAAGGCTGGCGCTGGCAAGCCGGCGACCAACGGCGCACGCCGCGCCTAGGTGGTTCTGCAACCCGGGACAAGGGCTCGACGGTTCAATGCCGACGAGCTTCGCCACCAACGTGGCTATCGTTGCCTCGCTAAAGAACCGGCTCCTTGAAGCGACGGAAGTGGGCTCTGTGAGAGATGCGAACGCGGCAGACTGTGCCCACGAGCGTGACGGCGGGAGAGACCGCACTATTTTCGGCCCGTGATCGATGTTGGGATGCGTATAGACGTCCGCCTTCGATCGCGAGCCAATTTTTTCGCGTGCGACGTCTTCTCGGTGGTGTCCAAACGTCAACGCGGAACAGCGAGCTGGGGTGGTCCCAGCTCGTTGCCTTTACACGCCCTCGATCACGCCGTTGGTGAGCGTGAAGTGCGCTCCACAGCCGCCGAGCAGCGCGACCGAGTTACTCTTCCTGTGCGGCGCGAACGTCAGGTCCTCGTAGCCTGTGCCGACAGGCCACCAACGGCCTGGCCCAGGCTTTACGTCCTCGGGTACGCGATCCTCGAACCAGCAGAGCACCTGGTGCCCAGAATCGTTGACGCACTTGGGACACAAAAAGACGATGCCATCGGCTTCGGTGAGCGAGTCCACGTGCACGCGATACTCGGTCGGGCCCGTGTGGCTCTCGAAGTCGCCCTCGATGTATGGACCGAACGGGCGGCTTGATGCCACGTCCGCTTTCACACGCTTGCGTGTCTCGATCTTCACCTCATGGCGTACGAACGACGGCTCTAGATCGACAAGGCGGATTGGCATCCCCCGATTCTATGAGCGTGCGGTTCTGTCGCAATCACAGCTGATGGCTATGCGACGTGTTGTGGATAACGTGTGCGAATGCGCTCCCGATCAAAGTTTCTGCAAAGAATTTTATGCGGGATCTGATCGCGAAGTGAACGCGATGCTTCAGGAAGATCTCCTGAGGATCATCGCATGCGTGAAATTTTGATCAAAAAAGTTGAATCCACAACCTGAGCGTCGCTATGTGGTGGGCTCACGCGCGCACCGAGCGTCGGAACAACGGTGCGGCGTAAAAACCGCTAACACTCCCGCCTGTCGGACGGGAGTTCCAGGGGGCTGGATAGGTATGTCTCAACCGGGGAATTGCCCGCGGTCTGCCCGCGGCATGGCTGAAGCTTGTTACTGCAGGAGCGAGGACTGCGAGATCGTCGAGCTTCACGAGGCGCACGAGATCACGACGAAACGGAAACCAGAGCGTGCAGCGAGCGAGGGGCGCCCGCTGTGGCGACGCAGTTCATCGAAGGCGCTCGATCGCTCGATCGCGAACGCGACGAGTAGACATTGGCCTACGCACTTCGGCGCGATCTTGCGCGAGGTCGAGAACGACTACGGCACCGCCGAGTCACCGCAAGCGCTAGAGCGCGCGGTCTACCGGCATCTGCGCAAGCTCGTCGAGCGTGGACAGATCATCAAGCTCGATATCGGGCTCTCGATGGCGGCGTACATCCGGCCCAAGAGCAAGCTGCTCAAGGACCTCGGCATGATTCGCGAGCAGATGTACGACCGCTTGGAAACGAACGGGCAGTACGCGTAGTGGCGCCGGATTCTGAGCTGTGCGTGCTCACGATCATCGACGGCTCGACCATCCACCGCATCCCGCATGACGAGGTTCGCTTCGTCACGTTCACGGGCGCGTTCGTGCTCTACCAGCTCGTTGGTCAGCCGCAGCGCGAGATCCGGTTCATGGTCGGCGTCGCCGGCATCAATGGGCATCACCTCGCCGAGCTGATCGGCACCGGCAAATTCGGCGGCACGATCTATCGCCACAGCGAGACGATTGCGTTCGAGGTGAAGACCTGATGTCGGATCCACACAAAGCTGCCGAGGCCGCAGCGGAGGGCGAACAGTGGGCCAACGAGGCCCTCGAATCGCTGCGCGGCAAGCTGCAGGCGCGACGACGTGGGCCAACGAAGGTGTACGTCGTCGGTGGCTTCGCGTTCGTCCCGCACCCCGCCGCACGTGGCGTGTGGATCCGCACGCACCCGTGTGTCGTGCAGGTCGATTGCGGCTACTGCAAGATGAAGATCGGCGTGCCTTGCGAAGGACGCGACGGGTACATGGCAAGCACGCATTCACTACGGCGCAAAGCGGCCCGTAAGGTCCCACGTCTTGGCGAAGTTGCCGAGCTGCAGATCACGGTGAAGTGATGCCTGACGTCATGCGGTGCCCGCTCTGTCGCAAACCACTCGTTGTGCGCTATCGCGTCGTCGAGTCGTTCTCTCGCGTATGGGTCGCTGGGAAGCGACGTCGGGTCAATCTTCGCTATCACCCGATCTGGTGGTGCACCAAGCACCAATTTTCCGTCGAGGTCAATCGCAGGGGCTCTCGACGAATCGTTACGAAGCGCCCGGGCAAGAAAGCCCACACGCCGCTCGCAGGAAGCGCGTCGGGTCGATGAACGCTGCCGCAACACCCGTCTATCGCGGAACCGCTGACGGTGCGCGTTGCGAGGATTGCCCATTCTCGTCGCTGGGCATGCCGAACAAGCCGGTGTTTTCGGAATTCGCCGAAGACCCGATGTGGCTCTACTGCGGCGAAGGGCCTGGCCGTACCGAGGTCATGCTGCGTCGGCCGTTCGTCGGACCGACGGGGCAAGTCGTCGAGCAGATCCTACACAAGATCGGACGTCCTCGTGCGCAGCTTGGCGTGCTCAACGCAACGTTGTGCATGCCGACGCCAAACTCGAACGAGCAGGATCGGCATCGCGCAGCCGAAGCGTGCAGGCCGCGGTTGATGCGCGAGCTGGCGCAGTTCCCCGGTAAGCCGATGCTGACGCTCGGCGCGGTTGCGGCGCGCTCGATCATTCCAAAGGAAGTGCTCGACGCGATTGATCCACCCGATACGCCGAAGGAGATCAAGAAGCAGCAGAAGCTCAAGCAGCAGCCGACGAAGAAAAACGAGCTAGCGAAGCAAAAGAAGATCGGCAAGCTCGCCGAGAAGCGGCTCAAGAAGATGCTGAGCCATCGGGCGAAGCAGCTCACCGCCGAGTATCGAAAGGTCCGCCGTGCGAAGCCCGACAAGGCGTGGCTCATGCACGAGCTGTCACGCAATCAGGCGCGGATGGCGCTCAAGGCGAAGCGCGATGCGGTGCTCGAATACGATGTCTGGCTCAAGGAGCAGCAGTTCAAGAAGGAGGCCCGTGAGCAACAGAAGCGGCTCAACCCGAAGCCGAAGAAACCCAAGCCGATCAAGATCACGGACATCGTCGGCACGACGTTCCGCGTCGACGTCGACGGTTCCGGCGTTCGATGCGTCGTTCCCGCTATTCACCCAGCGGCATTACTTCGTGGAGGCGGCGCGTCCATCGGTGGCTCCCACACGCCCGACCTCGCGTTCATCAACATCATCTACGACGCGGTCAAGGTCGACTCGATCGCGCGTGGCAAGGACATCTGGCTCAACTTCGACAACGTCGAGATCGAATGGGAGCACCAGGAACGCGCGGAGCGGCTCTTCCTCGACATCTTCCGCGAAGCGATGGAAGAGGGCGAGGTCGCGCTCGACTTAGAGACCTACGTCGACGAACCCGATCGCCACTCGGCGCTCATGGCCTACGTCGCGAAGATCCGCTCAATCGGCCTAGCAACGAGCAAGCGCGCCGTCTCGGTCTACTGGGACCTCTTGCCGGCGTGGTGCCACACCTACCTCAACATCCTCTTCAACTCGGTCATCCTGACCACGCACAACGGGCTCTACGATCGCACTGTATTGCGTGCGTACGGCTTCAAGCTGCCGGCGCACCTGTTCGAGGACACGCTGCTCGCGCACCACGCGGCGTTCCCGGGCAATGCGCATCGCCTGCAGGTCGTCACCGCTCAGTTCTACGGCGTCGAGCCGTGGAAGAGCGAGTTTCGCAACGCCGAGGAGACGCCCGAGAAGCTCACGCTCTACAACGCGAAGGATACGTATTCGACGCGTCGGCTGCGCTCGCCGCTCGCGATCCACATCAAGCGCAACAAGGTCGAGAAGGTCTACGAGCTGGACAAGAAGATGGCCGAGTGCGCGAGTCGGATGCACCTCGCGGGCATGCCAGTCAACCGCGACATCAACACGACGCTGCTCAACACGTTCAGCAAGAACGTGCAGGAAGCCCGACGCGCCGTCGAAGACACTGCTCGCGACCCGAAGCTGCGCGAGCAGATCTGGCATCACCTCGCACTGCAGCAGGCGCAGGTCAAGCGCAAGCTCGACCCCGACGACTTCGAGGAGCGCTATCAGGTCCGACTCAACGTGATGAAGCAGGACCCGGATTGGAAATGGAAGATCGGCGCTGGTAAGCACATCGCGGCGCTCTTGCTCGCGATGGGCGTTGGTCTCTATCAGACCACCGAAGCAGGCCAGATTTCGACGAAGAAAGACGTCCTCGAATCGCTCGTCGATGTTCCGATCATCCGCGACATCCTCAACTTCCGCGAGAACGACAAGCTCCTCTCGACGTTCATCTGGCAGATCTTCGATCGGACCGTCGGTGGTGAGATCGTGCAGTACGGCTACGCCGATTGGGACGATCGAATCCACCCGATCTGGAGCGTGCACAAGATCTCCGGGCGCTGGGCGTCGCGGTGGCCCGTCGTCTCGAACGTTCCCAAGGACAAGTGGAAGAAGCTCGTCGCCGATGCGCTTGCCCAAATCATGGGCCTCACAGTCCCCGAGAAGGGTCAGTTCACGAACGCGACAGGCCAGATCTTCCGCGTCAACAAGGATGGCTCGATCTCGAAGATGACGCGGCCCAACCTCCGGGCGCAGATCCGAGCACGGCCGGGACGCAAGCTCGTCGGCTTCGACTTCTCGCAGCTCGAAGCGCGTGGCATTGCACTCGTGTCGGGTGATCCGTTCTTGCTCGACGTCTTCAGCAAAGGCCTCGACATCCACCGCGAGTGCGCCCGCGTGATCTTCGCCGGCTTCGACCAGATGGATCCGGACAGCCAGAAGCAGGTCCGCGAGCAGACCAAGCCGATGGAGTACGGCGCGTTCTACGGCGGCTCCGTCGAGACGCTGCACAAGCAGATGCTCAAGGAAGGCTACAACGTCAAGCTCGTCGACGTTGCGAAGGCCGTCGAGACCTTGATGCGCAAGATGGCTGGCGTCGTGAAGTGGCAGCACGACACAGTGCGCATTGCGTCGTCGCCACCGTTCGAGCTGCGCGACATCATCGTCGGCCGGCGTCGCGTGTGGCCGATGGGCAACGTCGAGCCGTCGGAAGCGATGAACATCGGCATCCAGTCACTCGGTTCGGGCATCATGAACGAGGGCATGGCGCGCATGATGGACGAGCTGGACAAGTACAAAGAGGCCGAGCCGATCGCGCAGATTCACGACGCCGCGGTGTTCGAGTGCTGGGAGGACGACGCCGAAGCCATCGCCGCTGACATCGATCGCGTGTTCCCCACGCAGCGCGAGCGCGATGGGCGCACCATCAATTTCCCCGTCGAGACCAAGATCGGCGATAGCTGGGACAAGGTGTAGGGCCCCAAAAAGGTAAACCAAAAGTTGATGTTTTTCGGCGATGACAGCCCCATCGCCTAGAACAGAGCCATGAGCGCTCAAGACTACATCGACATGCTCGGCAAGAAGGGCAAAGACAAGATCACCAGCTTTCAGGGCGTCGTCGCCTCGATCAGCTTCGACCTCTACGGCTGCATCCAAGCCGTGCTGTCGCCGCCACTCGACAAGGACGGCAAACCTGTTGATGGCCGTTGGTTCGACGTCCACCGCGTCGAGATCACCGACGACACACGCGTGATGCCGGTGCCGCAGTTCCTTGCTCCGACGCAACCTGCGAACTTCGGCGCAACGCCGCAGCAACACACGCACGGACCTGCCGATAAGCCTGCGCCGAGCATCTAGTTGCATCGATGACAGCCCCATCGACTACAACGGGGCTCGTCGATGCCAGAGACGACTCAAGAGATCGAATTCACCTGCCCACGCTGTGGTGGCTCGGCATTCGGGTCTAGCGCAGAGGCTGGTCAGCCCGCGCACGGTAAGCGCGTCTATCACTGCAAAGGTAGCTATCGTGGCTCGTGCCCGTTCAAGTGGCACAGCGACGACTACTGGCGCTACGTGCAGCTCGTTACGCGGCGGGCGTTCGCCTCGAACGAGGAGTTCGAGCGCGTCCACAAGGAGCTGAGCAACGGCAGCGGAAACGTTGCGGTGGTGCCATGAGCGAAGAGCACCGCGCGATGGCGCTAGAGCACAACGTTCGAGTGCTCGAAAACGCGTTGTACCGCATCGCGCATAATCGCGACTGCGACTACGTCGACTGCCCGAACGACAAGCCGAACCCGTGCCCGTGCGCGGTGTGTGAGGCGAAGGCGGCGATCGAATCGATGATCGAGTGGCGCTACCGTGGGGCGTTGCACTACCGCGTGGTCAACGGCTTCAACCCGCGTGAGACCAAGATCATGGCGGCGTGGCGAAACGCCGTAGACGATTTCTCGCTCGGTAAGATCACCTACGAAGGCCCGTGGCGCAATGGGCAGCCCGCGGACACGGCGCCTACGCCATCGGTGCGTGACTGGTTCGTCGCGTCGAGCGTCGTGCAATGGCTCGCGACCAATGTTGGCATGGCGGTCCTCGAAGCAGCCGGCTTCAAGTACAGCGGCTGGGACGAGGATCGCGAATCGATCGATCAAAAACGGCAACGGCAGGAGCAGAAGTGAGCAAACGCAACCCAAAGACCGTGTTCGTCTCTTCGACGAAGTACCACGGGCCGAACCTACGTATCGAGATCGTCGAGGGCGCGAGCGGGCATGGCTTGGCCGCCGCGGAGTACTTCGTCGATGACGTGAAGGTGCATCCGGAGACGTACGAGCGCGTGCTCGCGACGATGCGCCTCGGCGTTGACCCGGCCCAAAAGAAGTAGCTCATGGCCAATACCCACGCACTTTGTCGACCCCCGCGCGGCGCAGGTAAGCCCGACGGTGTCGACTACGACCAGAACGATCCACTGCGCCTCGGTGAAGATGGTCGCTGGCGTCCCGACAACGGGCGCCCCGCACGCGCGTTCATTTACAAGAGCGGGGACGGCACACATCACGTGTGCGTCGCCGATTGTAGATGTCCGTACCTCCAGGGGTGCCCTCTCGGAACGGCCCTCGACTACGGTAACGACAAGCTCGGTATCGAAGCGCTCAACGTCGATCGCCGTCCACGCCGTTCTCCGCTCTCGGCTGCAGCCGCGATGAAGAAGCGCAAGAGGAAGTCGTGAAGCTCAGCGAGCAATTCATCGTGACCGCCGCTGCAATGGTCTACACAGGCGATGGGCTGCCGAATCCGCTGACCGCGCGCTCGACGGCAAATCGAGGCCGCTGGATCGTCGCGTTCAAGAACAAGGCAGGCGAGATCAAGGGCTATCGATTCCGTCGTAGGTCATGGGCGACTGCATTCGCGCGCTCGGTTCGCGGCAAGGTGATGCGCTACGTGCGCAAGCGTTGGATGCTACCGAAGGCACAACGATGGGTGATCTCGCCCCAGAAGTCCGACGATATCGCCTGGGCCGTAGCGCTATAGGAATCAAAATGAACATCGACCCCGATACCCTCAAGAACTTTCAGCAGGCCTACGAGCTGGGCCAGAAGATCGTCGACCTCGTCAAGAACCATCGAGCTGACGCAGCATTGCTCGGCTGCCTCGCAGCGATGGCGCTCCTGCGGCGCAAGACGACGATCACGCTCGACGACATGCTCAATCGCATGAAGACGATCGACCAGATCGTCGACATGGCGAAGATCATGTTCCCGAGCAAGGCCGCGAAGACCGATGGCTGACACGCTCGAAAAGCCCGACGGCACCGAGTTCACGTTCGATCCGCTCGTCGAATTTCCGTGCGCGTTCTGTGAAGGCACGGTTACTGCCGGGCTCACCAACGGTGAGGACGAGACGCTGCTTCACACCGAACCACACTGCCAGCAGTTCGAGCAGCTCAGCCTCAATGACTACCTCGAACAGAATCGCCTCGCACTCGAAGCCCAGACCAAGAACTAGCCATGAACGAGCGATTGACGATCATCACGGGTGGCCAAACCGGCGTTGACCGTGGTGCCTTGCGAGGCGCTATCGATGCCGGCTTTGCCGTCGGCGGTTACATGCCGAAGAACGGTTGCGACGAGGACGGCCCAATCCCCGCAGAGATCGCGAAGCACCTCGTGCGGTGCCCGCTGCCTGGATACTCCGCGCGGACCGCGACGAACCTCGACATGGCTGAGGCCCTTCTTATCATCGTCGTCGATGCCGAGGATCCGCTAGCAACGCCAGGTACGCGCATGACGTGGGAAGGAGCGCAGCTGCGCAAGATCCCTCGCATGGTGGTGGATCCAGCCAGTGCGGTTGAACCGTTCGTCAACCTGCTCTTTCACTGGGCTCGGCGCAAGTCCGTCACCAAGCTCATGGTCGCGGGCCCTCGCGCGTCGAAGTGGACTAACGGCGAGTACGAGGCTGCTGCGTTCCTACGCAAGCTCGGCGTCTTGCTCGCGCTCAAGAAGGATCAGATCGATGTCGCCCATCGAAATCCTGCAAGCCGCTAAGCAGTGTCTCGTCGATAAGGGCTGGGGCAAGACCTCGGATCGCTGCCTCTACGTCACGATCGATCGCGTCGTCACCGACCCGGACGTGTGGAACATCATCGCCCCGACGGCACTGCGCGCGATTCGCACGGTGATCGGCTGCGAATCGATCGTCGCCTGGAACGATCGCCAGGAGTCAGCCCTGCCGGTCTTCGCCGCGATCGATGCTGCGATCGAACTATTGAAACAGGAGGGGACGTGATGGGGCCCGATATCGGATCGCTGGGCGCGCGGCAGGTTGCTCGGTTCAATGACGAGGAGTGGATCACGCTCTACCGCGTCGGTGATGGCGCTAACGACAAGGCGTACTACATCGCGTGTCGGGTGAGTGATCAGCTACCGGCGCTGTGCCACCTGATTCTGATCGACGACCCGCTGCGGGCGCCATTCAAGAAACTCACCGAGCAGCAAGCCGAGGCGGCGCGGAAGGAAGACGAGTGATGCAACGAACGGATGAACAGACCACGATCCGCACGAGCGTGCAGACGGCGAAAGACAACCTTCTCATCGACGCACGTGCAGGCTCGGGCAAGACGACGTCGGTGCTCGATGCGCTCGAAGTCATTCCGGCGCCGAGCACACTGCTGTGTGCGTTCAACAAGCGCATCCAGGTCGAGATGGAGCAGCGCCTGCCACTGATCCCCAAAGGACGGGTCGTCGTCGTGAAGACGCTGCATGCCGTCGGGCTCAAGGTACTGCGCGATCACTTCCCGCATTTGTCCCTCCCCGAGCGCGACGCCGGTAACGACGCGACCGAGGAGCTGATCAACGACGCATGGGGCGAGCTGGCGCGTGGGATGGGCGGCGGTTCGTTCACGATGAACATGCGGCGCTGCGCCGTGCGCCTGCTGCGCACCGTCAAGGACATCCAAGCCGCACCCGACCTCGACGGCAAGACGATTCGCGAGATCGGCATCGAGTACCAAAGCCTCGGTGACTTCGCGACGCACGAGATGGATACGATCACGCAGGTGGTTGGCGTCGCGTACAAGGCAAGCCAGAACTTCCGCGCCCGCAAGTACATCGACTATCCCGACATGGTGTGGGGCCCCGTCGTGCTCGGTCTCAAGCCGAAGAGTCGGTACAAGGCGGTCATCGTCGACGAGGCGCAGGACGTCGCGGATCCGCAACTCGCACTGATCGAGATGCTGCTCGCGCCCGATGGTCGGCTCATCCTCGTCGGTGATCCGCATCAGTGTCATCCAGCAGGCACCGTCGTGACGACGACTGATGGTGACGTTGCGATCGAAGAGTTGGACCCGGCGAGGCACAAGATTGTGCCGTGGCAACGGAAGGCGCAGCGGAGCACGGGCAGCCGTGCGTTCACGTTGGGTAAACGGCCATACAACGGTCGTCTATCGCGCGTGCAGATCGATGGGCGAGAGGTAGAGGCCACGCCGAACCATAAGTTCCTATGTCGCTGGGCGCGTCGTGACTTGTACTGCGTGTACTTGATGTATCGCGAGGACCGCGGCTTCCGTGTGGGCTGGTGCCAAACGCATAGCAAAACCAACGGTGGCAAAGCGTTTCATCTTGCTCAACGCGCACGGCTAGAGCGTGCCGATAGCGTGTGGATCTTGAAATGCTTCGACACAAAGCAGGAAGCTTCGATCTACGAGAGCGTCGTGGCCGCGCGGTACGGCCTCTTCACAGCCACGTTCGAGCCTATTCACAACAACTCGCTGTACACGTCAGAAGCGTTGAAAGCGATGTTTGATGGGCTTACCTCTGAGCAGCACCATGAGCGCGCAAAGAAATGTTTGGATGCGCATAATCGGTGCTTCGAGCAGCCGATGTGGCCGTACCCCGGAGCCAATCTACGGGATCATCAAGGGCGCCCGACGTACTTTTTGTGCCACACGTCGAACCTGATCCCTGGAGTTATGGCGCTGCCGCTAGAGAGCGGCACGAACTCGTGGGGTGTTGTCTCATCGATCACGCATCGAAGCTTTTCCGGGCTCGTGTACTCGCTCGACGTGGAAGTCGATCATTTGTACTCCGCGAACGGCATCGTCGTGCACAACTCGATCTACGGCTGGCGCGGAGCGCAGGGCGCCAAGGTGTGGAAGACGATGATCGAGAAGTACAAAGCCAAGCGTCTTGGGCTCACGATCACCTGGCGTTGTCCCAAAGCCGTTGTGCGCCTCGCGAGTCAGCTCGTGCCCGACTTCAAAGCTCGCCCCGGCGCCCCCGAGGGCAGCGTCACCACGGTCATGTTCGACAAGGCAGTCGTCGAGATGTCAGCGCGGTTTGCCGGCACGACGTTCGTGCTTGCTCGCGCAAACGCGCCGCTGCTGCGGGTAGCGCTAGAGCTGTGGAAGCGTGGCGTGCGGTTCACGCTCAACGGTGGCAAGGAGATCATCTATCCGCTGCTGCGCATCGTCGACAAGCTCGATCACAGCAGCACCGACGCGTTCAAGCGGAGCGCCGAGCGCTGGTACAAGCTCGAACAGGATCGTGCCGAGAAAGCCGAGTCGACGGCACTCGCCGAACGCGCCGAGCAAATGTTCGGCATGGCCATGTGCGCGATCGAGTACGCCAGTGGACCGAGTCGTGTCGTGGGGCTGCTGCGTGACGTGCTTGGCACCGAGCACAAGTCGAACATCACTTTGTCGACGGTTCACAAGGTGAAGGGCCTCGAAGCGGATCGCGTCTTCCTGATCAAGGAGACGTTCCAGCGGCACCGCAAGCCCGACCCCAAGTGGGGCGATTGGCGACCACGGGTTGATCCCGAAGAGCTGAACATCGAGTACGTCGCGATCACGCGAGCGAAGGAATCGCTGACGTGGATCGAATTCCCCGAGGACGCGCTCTCGATCATCGTACGCAATCGGCTCCGCGAGGCGATCGAAGACGCTGCGTTCAAAGCGCTCGATCAGTGCCCCGACGGCGAGGAGAAGGATCTGCTCGTCGCACAGCATTACTTTGGTGACGACGTCACGCGTGGGTTCGACGGCAGTATCAACATCCCAGCGCGGCAAATTGGCGTAGACGGCATCGAACCGCAGGGTCAGCCCGACTTCGAGGAATTCGAGTGCGACATCGATCCGAGTGCGCCCATCGATGGTGGTGAGCACGACGACGATGGGATCCCGTTCTGATGCCGTATCGCGAGCCACCCATCGAACTTCCACCCCCACCGAAGCCGCCGCCGCGCTCGCGCTGGGCACGGCTGCTCTGCTCCATCGGCATTCATGAGGGCCCGTTCATCATCGGGCTGCACGTCATCGAGTGCTTCGCGTGCAAGCGGGTGGTCTCAGACTAGCTATGACTGAAGCCTACGAACGCCTCAAGGCGCAATACAATGCCGCGATCGACGATCGTGATCGCTGGAAGGCGATGTACGAAGCGCTCGCGAATCGCCCCGCGCTCGAAATGACCGCGCTCGTCTGCGATGGCCAGTGCAGCCGAGCGATTGTGGGCCACAGCGAGGAGGCCGTCTATGCCGAGGCTAAGCGGCGAGCGTGGGTCCAACGAGAAGCAGACCCTAGCGTCTTCAAGGACTTCTGCTCCGATTGCGCCAAGGATACCAAGTGACACCGCGGTGTCATCCCCGCATGATAGAGGAACCACCATGGAAGACCACGTCGGGAAAGTCATCGTTGGCCCCATCACCTTCGCGGCGCTCGTCGCGGTGTCGATGCTGTGGGGCTGCCCGCAGTACAACGTCTACTCGCAGACCAAGCAGGGCGAGGCCGAGCTGAAGCGCGCCGAGTCCAACCGCAAGGTGAAGGTCTACGAAGCGCAGGCACAGCTCGAAGCTGCGAAGCTCCAAGCACAGGCTGAGGTCGAGCGCGCGAAGGGCGTCGCCGAGGCGAACAAGATCATCGCCAACGGGCTGCAGGGGCACGACGAGTACCTGCGTTACCTGTGGATCGATAAGGTCGCCGGCAGCGCACAGCGCGAGATCGTCTACGTGCCGACCGAGGCGAACATCCCGATCCTCGAATCGTCGCGGCTCGCGAAGCCAGCGCCGGTCACGGACGCCAAATGAAAGACCTCTCCTTCATCACGCCGATCGTCGATGCGCGGTGGCTCGGGCTCACCGAAGCAAGGCCGTCGCACTTTGGTCCGCCAACGTTAGTGGTGAAGAACGAGAACAGCATCAGTGGTCCGTGGTGGTCGGTCTACTTCGGGCCCAACATCTCGTGGGGCGTACGCACGGATCACCCGGCTGATCTCGCGCTCCTCGAATTCGCAGCGAGGCACTCGTGAACTGCATGATGTGCGATCAGCCGATGGTTCGTCGGCAGGGCGAAGCTTGGGAGACCTGCGACTGCCCATCGCGCGGCTACAAGCCACTACGGTTCGACGACCTCAACGAGTTGCTTAGGAAGATCAAGATGCAGGCACAAGCACAACCGCTCATTCTTCGTCGAGAAGTCGAGCCTGCGCGTCAGGCTCCCAAAGACCCGACGACGAAGTCCACAGACATCTTCGGCACGTTCTTCTGGTACCCACTGTTCATGCTCGGCGGCGCTCGCCTCGTGATCGAGTTTCTCTACTACTGCTTCAACCGATGACCAAAAACGAAGCCCTCCAGGCGTTGCGGTTGCTACATCGCGCATACGTGAAGGCATGTGGCGATCGATTCGCACACGTGCCGTTTCACGCTCGCGCGGTGCCGGGCTGGACGTACCACTCGATGACGGACACTGTGACTCTTCGAGGAGTCGCGTGAAACCACCGCTCAAATGGGTCGGCGGCAAGACGAAGCTCTTGCCCGAGCTACGCAAGCGCATGCCACTGATGTGGGGCCGCTACTTCGAGCCGTTCTTTGGCGGTGGTGCGCTGTTCTTCGACGTGCAGCCCGAGGTTGCGTCGATCAATGACGTCAACCGTGATCTGATCGTCACGTATCAGACGATCGTCTCGAACATTGGTGGGCTCGTCGCGACGCTCAAGGAGCACAAGGAGCTGCACAAGCTCGACGAGGAGTACTACAACCGCACGCGCTCGCGTTGGAACGACGGCGACTACGACGTCACGCCGATCATGCGAGCGGGCGCGTTCATCTACCTCAACAAGACCTGCTTCAA